>Ga0209430_1000035_pt1 | contig 224205 bp, 180 predicted proteins | sample BarGraIncub1133A_FD_184504 | JGI IMG/M metagenome (GOLD analysis project Ga0209430, IMG submission 184504) | Arctic peat soil microbial communities from Barrow, Alaska - Barrow Graham LP Incubations 11-33A (SPAdes) (version 2) | ecosystem: Environmental > Terrestrial > Soil > Wetlands > Peat...
TACCGTATTTTTCGATAATACCGGCCGCTTTGCAAAAGTCCGCAATAAGTTTGTTTCTCGGTGTGGATTTGTATGTATTGTTCAGCAGATCTTCCACCGTGATGGTATCGGGAAGCCGACCGGGATTATAAAACTCGATTTTATGGTCGAATACTTTTACAATTGAATCTGACGAAGAGCGGTAATCTCTGTGGATGATCATGTTGAGAACGATCTCGCGCAGGGCGTCCAACGGGTATTGCCAGCGTTGAGTATTGCGAATCCGTTCGGTGATGATTACTTCCTTATTGATGTGTTTCTTTACAAAATTCAGCACTTGTTTTCCCGTTCACCTCAATCACTTCTCCATCGGGAATCAATGTAGGTGAAGTTTTGGTTTTGACTTCATTAATCCATTGAACCACTGTTTCCTGAGTGATATCTACTCCCTTAATTGTACCATCATCCTGCAGACCAATATATATACTTCCTACTTTGGCATTGGCAAAAGCTACCAATGTCTCAATGACTTCCGCTTGAAACGATTGCTTAAACTCTACCGTTTCGGATTCGTTGGTGGGGATGATGAAAGGCATATTTTATATTACTTGTTGACTTTCCAGTACCCACCATTATCAGGGCCGATTCTGGTGATAAGACCGGTCTGTTTAAGTTTATCCAATTGCTTTTCTATTGCTCTGGTTGAAATACCTATTTTTAATGATAGTTCTAATATAGTAACATGACCATTATTTCTAAGCTCTTTTAATATTTTCTCCGAACTTTTCTCCGAACTTTTCTCCGAACTTTTCTCCGAACTTTCTCTGAAATTAGTTTTTAAATCTGACACTAAATATTTTTCTCCGATTTGAGAGGAGTAAACAGTTACCATAAACCCATCCGAAATATTTTGAAATTTAGGGACAGGTAATTGATCTTCTTTAAAATAGTTGATAATACGTTGAATGCCAGATCCATATTTTTCAATAATCCCAATGTCTTTGAGAAAATCCGCCATCATTTTATTGCGCGGAGTTGATCTGTAGTTATTTGAAATAAGATTTTCGATTGTTATATCTTCAGGTAATCGTCCGGGATTGTAAAATTCTATACGATCGTCAAAAACCTTTACGATAGAGTCGGAAGAAGAGCGATAATCGCGATGCAAAACCATGTTAATTACGATCTCGCGTATGGCTTCCAATGGGTACTGCCACCTCTGTGTATTTTGAGGTTGACCTGTAATGATCACTTCAAGGTTGATATGTTTTTTGACAAAATCTATGACCTGATCAATCTGTGTCAACACATCGCTTTTGCTTCGTGCAGTGTCTTTTATGAGTATTTCTGTTTGGAAACGGCCCAATTCTACAGTACTCAAATAGGAGTCTTCTTTGTGAAACAGTAAAAAAGCGGCGTTTGTGATCTTTTCATCACGCATAAGACCGCATTTATACAAAAAGCTTAATGGATCGTCTTGTGGGAATTTTTGAGTGGTTTTCTTTGTGTCAATTGCTTCCTGGATTTTCTCAAATGACAAATCTTCGAGCGAATGCTGCAAATCGGGGTATGCATCCCAACTGGTATTCATCGATTGCAAATGCATATTTACCACTTGCGATACATCTAGTTGCTGATTTGAGTTGTTTTTACGTTTATAATACCTGCCTTTCGTTGATACGGGTTTTATAGGATACTCAGTTATATATATGGAAAGAACTGTTTTCCCATTTTCTTCAATTTCTGCTATATCTGGTATCAGCTCCGGTGCAGTCATGTTTTTAATTTCATTTAGATATTGAGCAGTTGTTTCTTTCCCAATTTTAACACCTTTTACTTCTCCATCATCTGCTATACCAATATAAACCGTTCCACCTTTGTTGTTTGCAAAGGCAACGAGGGAGATAATTACGTCATCGTTAAATGAAGTTTTAAACTCTATGCGTTCGGATTCGGTTTTTGGTAACATGGGGGGTTGTTGGGTTGTATTGTTATTTTTCAGGTCACTTTTCAGGTCAGTTTTCAGGTCACTTTTCAGGATAGTTGGCTGAGTGTCCTATACTTTTACGAATTATTGATAGTATTTCATGCTGCCTGTTGGTCAGTATTGCACCACCTATTGCACTACCTATTGCACCACCTATTGCTTTCTTTGGTTTTTTAGGATGTTTGTGTTGTTGATTGGTTGGGTGATAAGTTGGGTGATTGCCCAGTGGTCAATTTTTCTACCGCCAATTCTTTTTATTTTATTTTGACTCTTTAGTGACATCTTTAGTGACATTTAAAGGGACATTGCCTATGACCTTATCGGAATAGACTGTAACCATAAATCCATCTGATAGATTTTGAAAATCATTATCAGCAATCTTTGAATAAACGATGTCAAATTTTTTCATCGCAATTTTCGTACATCTACGCCGTAATGATTACTAAGTTTATCCCATACTTTATCCCATACTTCATTATGCGATAGAGCAGTACAGTTTTGTAAATCTTCTGGCAAAGGATATTCAATTTCAGCGACTTTCTTATGCTTTTCAATTTCGCGAACTAATTTACGTCCTGTTGGGCTGTCAATATTTATGCGGGCTGTAACTTCCATAATTTTGGTTGGGTGATAGTTGGGTGATTTCCAAGTGACCAATTTTTCTACTGCCAATTCTTTTTATTTTATTTTGACTCTTTAGTGACATTTAAAGTGACATCTTTAGTGACATTGCCTATCACCTTATCGGAATAGACTATAACCATAAATCCATCTGATAGATTTTGAAATTTAGGGACAGGTAATTGATCTTCTTTAAAATAGTTGATTACTTGTTGATCTCCCAATGTCCGCCTTTGTCTGGGCCGATGCGGCGGAGGAGGCTTTTTTGTTTGAGTTTTTGTAAATCTCTTTTTATGGTCTTTATGTTTACATTCAATTTATCAGCCATCTCTTCCATCGAAATGGTATCCTTTTGTTTCATCAATTCCACTATTAAATTCTCTCTATTTTCAGGGACATTTTCAGGGACTTTTTCAGGGACATACCCATTTTTGTCCCCTTTTCATCATATCCATCAAAAACCACAACCTGAAAACCATCTGAAATATTTTCAAAAACAGGTCTGGGCAGGTTTGCTTCCTCAAAGTAGTTGATAATGCGTTGGATGCCGCTACCGTATTTTTCGATAATACCGGCCGCTTTGCAAAAGTCCGCAATAAGTTTGTTTCTCGGTGTGGATTTGTATGTATTGTTCAGCAGATCTTCCACCGTGATGGTATCGGGAACCAATAAAGACACTCCCTCCTTTGGCATTGGCAAAAGCGACCAATGTCTCAATGACTTCCGATTGAAACGATTGCTTAAACTCTACCGTTTCGGATTCGTTGGTGGGGATGGTGATTGGCATATTTCAGATTAGAAAATCAATATAATTGGCTGGAGTTACTACTTCAAAAACATGATCGGGATAGGAACTAGCAAAAGATAAAGGCAATTTACTTTTCTTATTTTCTTTCCATTTTAATTCAAAAGCATATAAAACACCATTACGTTCTTCAATATAATCGATTTCTTGTTGTGAATGGGTGCGCCAGAAATAGGTATTTGAATAGATGTCATGATAATCTATATACTTCCTTCGTTCGCTGATAAAAAAATTTTCCCATAAGGCTCCAATATCATTTCTAAGTGCAAGTGGTGCATAATTATTGATAATGGCATTACGCACCCCATTATCGTAAAAATAGATTTTCTTACTCTTTCTTAGCTCGTTACGCAAATTCCGGCTAAAAGAGTTTAAACGAAAAATGACAAAAACTTTTTCCAGTAAATCAATATATCTCTCCACTGTTTCCTTATCGATACCGAGATTTTTTCCTAATTCATTATAGGATAATTCATTCCCTATTTGTAACGCTAAAGCCGTAAGTAGCTTTGTCAACTCTTGGGGGCGCCGCATATCTCGATAAGCCAATATATCTTTAAATAAATAACTATTTGTCAACTCCCTTAATAAGGTCATTGCATCAGATGAATGATTAATTACATCAGGATACATGCCATAAATAAGGCGTTGTTCCAACAAACGTCGCTCCTCTGTGACCGAAGTGTGCTCTATCAACTCATTCGAGGAGAATGGATATAAATGATATTCGAATTTTCGACCGGTTAGTGGTTCATTAAGCTTGTTTCTCAAATCAAATGCAGATGAACCGGTAGCAATTAATTGGATACCTTCCAGATTATCGACCATAAGCTTCATTGTCAAACCAATATTTTCTACTTTTTGAGCTTCGTCGATTAAAATTAGTTTATGTTTTCCGATTAAGGTTTTTAATTGCGTTGAAGTAACATTTTCCAACATAATTCTAGTATCGGGCTCATCGCAATTTAAGGATAAAACGAACTGTTCGTCGCTCCCGGTAATAAGTTGTTTCAAAAATGTTGTTTTTCCAACTTGTCGTGGCCCTGTGAGTATAATGGCTTTCCCTTGAAACAACCGTCTACTTACTGATTCATAGATATCTCGTGTTATCATTGATATTTTCGTTTGTATACGAATATATCCTTTGATATTCCACAGCGATGTTCGTCACTCCCATGTTAGGGGCGCAACGAATGTTAGTTGAGCAAATGAAAAAAACTCATTCAGCTGTCCAAACCAGTAAAGATTTGGTTACATCGCTGACGTATTGGGGCATTTCCACAGTTGATACTGTGATATAATTTATTTTGAACGATACTTGTTTCTGTGCGATGTGTACCAATTTTTTAAGGTACTTTTCATCAAAATCGTTTCCGACCAACACAAGATCAATGTTCTTGCCTGGTTTACCCTGTGCAAAATCATTGGTTATAAAGGCCTTTTCCAAATTTCCGACACGTTTCACCAACTCATCTACGATTTGGTCGATACCTACGTATTTAAGGAGTAAAAGGTGAATATCCTGGTAATAAGGGTGTTTAAGGTTGGCGCGGTATATTTTTTTGTTTTGAATCAATTCGGACTGTAGCAGATTTGCTTCTTCCAGATGATTGAGTTCTTGACGGAGGCCATTGGTGGATTCTCCAAACTCACTTGCGAGATTTCGCAGGTAGGCCGTAGTGTTACTGTTGATGAAGAATTTTATCAACAGTTTGATACGGGTCTTGGATGTAATCAGGCTATCCAGCATTGTTTTTAAGTAATTCGTTTCGCCGTGAGCATTTTAATTGCTCGATTTCAATGTCAAAAATACAAGAAATTATATCATTCTACAAGAAATTTGATGAAACCAATTGTTAAAAAAAAATCATTTTGTTATATTTCTCTCTTTATCAGGAATTCACAGGCTCATTTTTAACTTTTTCCAGGAAGGAAAGTGGCACTTCCGTGAGCGCGCAACCAAAGCTTTCCAGTCGAATAACTACTTTATGCTTGCCTTTTACATGGACTAATTCTCCCATAAGGCCTTGTAGCGGACCCCGACAGATATTGACTGTTTCTCCCGGTTCGAATTGTTCGGGGCTAAATTCGACGGGCTCTTCGGAATAATTGACCATAAATTTTAACCGTTCCATTTGGTTATCGGGTATGGCCACCGGAGCTCCGCCTTCGCGAACAAATGCAATGGCGCCGTAGGTGTTTACTATTTTTTTGAAATCAGTTGTGGGTATATAGACAAAGATGTATCCGTTTATGACGGGTACTATCACATCTTTGATTCGGTCGCTCCAACGTCGCTTTACTGTTTGAAGGGGTAAATAATGTTCTATGTTTTCTTCACTGAAACGCTCGCTGACTTTTTTTTCAGCTCTTGGTGCGGTATAAACGGCATACCAGTGGGATTCTTGTGATTGCATTATATAACGTTTTGTATGAGTATTTCTGTCGCGTTATCTATAGGTAGGCAAAGGTAGTTATTTTGCTTAACTTTGTACCAATATTTAAATGATATCATGATAAATTCTAAATTAATGCGGTTCATTTCCGTTGCAGGTATTTTACTTTTGCTGTTGTTGCAATATTTCTGGGTAAGGAATGCGTACAGGATGGTGGAAGGGGATTTGATGGAGAAGAGTAAGGAGTGTTTGAGGGAGGCGGTGAATGGAGCAACGTTTAACGCACTTGAAAGAATTACTATTGATGTTGGCAAAGAAAAAATTAAAGATACAAAATCAATTGATCCAAATCGGGAAGTTCTGGGACAATTTGAAGGTAATGACATTAATGATTTCAATCTCAGTTTTCAATTTTTATTGGAGAAAACTGGAAAATCATACACACTCGAAAATGTTGATTCTATATTTACAAAAATGATGACTGAAAAATATGGTTTCGTTCCAGATCACAAACTTAATTATATCGATAATAATTCAAGATTCAAATTTACTAAAGAATTGATTATCAATAAGAATAAAAATATTTTTGCACTTGGAAAGGATTCCATTGAAAAAGAATATACCTGTAAAATCAATGACCTTATTTATGGAGATAAAGTCTATCTAAAATTGAATTCAACAAAATCTATTATGTTGGATATCACATCCCCTACTCTGTCAGTCATCACCAAAGCTCGATACATCTTTATAGTTTCCATACTCTTAGTTTTGTTACTTGGTATCATCCTCATTTTCCAATACAAAAGCATGCTCAAAGACAAGGAGTTCGGCGTATTCCTGAAGGATTTCTCCAGAGTTCTAGCCCATGAACTTCGAACCCCCATCAACGATATTTATTTATTGATTTCGACAGTCTTGGCGAAAGACTTTACAGATGGTCGTAAAATCGAGCAATACCAAAAAGAAAGTCTGAACCAATGTTCGAAAATGCTTTTATCCATCGATAATATTCTACTGATTGCAAAGTCAGAACTTTCCAAAATAAGCGTTTTGAAGTCGCAAGTTGATATGCGACTACACATTGAAAAGATTGTTGATAAATACCGGAATCATTTCTTCATGGGAAAAACTGTAAATATAGAAACCCTATTCCTGACTGAAGACTGCAAGGCTTTTATCGATCCTGAATTGATGGAAAACGCCATGATCAATTTAATTGAAAATGCCATAAAATATTCGTACGAAAAAGTGACTATTTGCATTATCTGTTCAGTAGAAAACAATCATTTACTCCTGCGGGTCAAGGACGATGGATTTGGCATTTCAAAAAGCAATATGAAGAACATTTTCAAGATTTTCGGGCGAGGAAGTAAAATGGACTACCGGCAAATTAAGGGTTTTGGCATTGGGCTATTCTATGTGCAAAAGGTTATTTTGGCACACAAGGGAAAAATCGAGGTGATAAGTGAAGAAGGAAGTGGAAGTGAATTTTTCATGGACATTCCGAGTAGGTTTTAAGAATATTTCATTGATAACATACATTTAATCTGACTACTATGAATTCAAGATTTATGAGGATTATATCTATTTTTGGCATCGTTTTGTTGTTGACGTTGCAGTATTTCTGGGTAAGAAATGCGTACCAAATGGTCGAAGGAAATTTGATGGAGAAGAGTAAGGAGTGTTTGAGGGAGGCGATAGATGAAGAAATAATTTTAAGAACAGGTACTAAAAAAACCGATATTATAGATGGAGCAAAGATTGAAGAACTTTACCCGAAAAAAAGAATTATAGCTAGAATTGAGGTCGAATCACCTAATGATTTCAAAATTGGTTGTCAGGATATTTGTGAAATGACAGGTGATACTTGTTCAATAATGAGGGTTGATTCGATATTCAAAAAGATGGTTTTTAATAGAATTGGATATATGCCAAATCACACTATTAGAATTATTAATGATACAATAAGACATAAACTAATAAAACAATTGCAATCTGCAGAAAATGAACAAAAATGGTTGTTTGAGATTTTTGTCAATAAAAATGACACTTTCAATTTAAAAGATATTATTATCGGTAATACTCTTTTCTTAAAATTAACGTCAAAAAAGTCAATTCAACTTGATCTTACTTCACCTATTATTTTTGTTATCACCAAAGCCCGCTACATTTTTATCGTTTCCATCCTATTGGTTTTGTTACTTGGTATTATCCTCATTTTCCAATACAAAAGTATGCTTAAAGACAAGGAGTTCGGTCTATTCCTGAAGGATTTTTCCAGAGTACTTGCACATGAATTACGAACGCCGATCAACGATATTTATTTATTGATTTCGACAGTTCTGTCAAAAGACTTTACGGATATTTCTAAAATTGAGAAATACCATAAAGAATCCCTGAACCAGTGCTCCAAAATGCTGGTAACCATAGATAATATCCTATTAATCGCTAAGTCTGAAATTTCCAAAATCCGCGTTTTGAAGTCCCAAATTGATATGCATCCCTTCATAGAGGGAATTGTAGATAAATACCGGGATCATTTTTTTATGGGTAAAACATTGAACATCGAAACGGAATTTCTGACAGAATACAGTAAAGCATTTATCGATCCAGAATTGATGGAAAATGCTATGATCAATTTAATTGAAAATGCGATAAAATATTCGTACGAAAAAGTGAATATCTGCATTACCTGTTCAGTAGAAAACAATCATTTACTCCTACGGGTTAAGGACGATGGATTTGGAATTTCGAAAACCAATATGAAAAACATTTTCAAGATTTTCGGGCGAGGCAGCAAAATGGACTACCGGCAAATCAAGGGATTTGGTATTGGGTTGTTCTATGTGCAAAAGGTTATTTTGGCACACAAGGGGAAAATCGAGGTGATAAGTGAAGAAGGAAGTGGAAGTGAATTTTTCATGGACATTCCGAGTAGGTTTTAAGAATATTTCATTGATAACACACATTTAATCTGACTACTATGAATTCAAGATTTATGAGGATTATATCTATTTTTGGCATCGTTTTGTTGTTGACGTTGCAGTATTTCTGGGTGCAGAATGCGTATCGAATGGTGGAAATGGATTTGATGGAAAAGAGTAAGGAGTGTTTGAGGGAGGCGATAGATGAAGAAGTAATTATAAGAACAGGCATCAAAAAAACAGAGTTTGCAAGTGGAGGAACAATTGAAGAACTCTACCCTAAAAGTGAAATTTTAGCAAGAGTTGAGATTGAATCAGCTGAGGATTTAAGAATTGGTTGTCAGGATCTTTATGAAATGATAGGTGATTCTTGTTCATTAATTAGAGTCGATTCGATTTTCACAAAAGAAATCATTAATAGAACAGGTTTTATGCCAAACCACCATATTAAAATTATTGATGATACAACTAGATTGAAAATCACTAGACAATTTCTAATTGCAAAAGGTAGAAAGACTTGGTTTTCAGAAAATTTTATAAACAAAAACGACACTCTCAATTTAAAAGAAAATATTATCGGTAATACTCTTTTCGTAAAATTAACTTCTAAAAGGTCAATTCAGCTTGAACTTACTTCACCTTTTATTCCTGTCATCACCAAAGCCCGATACATCTTTATAGTTTCCATCCTCTTAGTCTTCCTTCTTGGTATTATCCTCATTTTCCAATACAAAAGCATGCTCAAAGACAAGGAGTTCGGCGTATTCCTGAAGGATTTCTCCAGAGTACTTGCCCATGAATTACGAACCCCCATCAACGATATTTATTTACTGATTTCGACAGTTCTGTCAAAAGACTTTACGGATGGTCGTAAAATCGAGCAATACCAAAAAGAAAGCCTGAACCAATGTTCTAAAATGCTATTATCCATCGATAACATTCTACTGATTGCAAAGTCAGAAATTTCCAAAATTAGTATTTTGAAGTCGCAAATAGATATGCGATTACACATTGAAAAGATTGTTGATAAATACCGGAATCATTTCTTCATGGGCAAAACATTGAACATCGAAACTCTATTCCTGAGTGAAGACTGCAAAGTTTTTATCGATCCTGAATTGATGGAAAACGCCATGATCAATTTAATAGAAAATGCCATAAAATATTCGTACGAAAAAGTGACTATTTGCATTATCTGTTCAGTAGAAAACAATCATTTACTCCTACGGGTCAAGGACGATGGTTTTGGCATTTCAAAAAGCAATATGAAGAACATTTTCAAGCCCTTTAACAGAGGCAGTAAAATGGACTACCGGCAAATTAAAGGTTTTGGCATTGGACTATTCTATGTGCAGAAGGTCGCTAAGGCTCACAAGGGAACAATCGAAGTGACCAGCGAGGAAGGACATGGTAGTGAATTTTTCATGGACATTCCTAGTAAGTTTTTATAAAGGTAATCACGTGTTTTTCTTAAGAATCCGTTTGATGGGATTGAAAAATCGTTCAATCAAACGGATATCTTCCGTGATAATTTCAGCAGTACCTTCCATCTGTCTGGTAATGGGTAACTGTTTGTTATAGTTGGTGGTAAGTCCCTTTGGAAAACGGATTTCCACCACATATTGACCGTCAGAATTGGGTATGCTGGAAATATTTTGAACAATTCCTTCCAGATATCCAAATTCCTGATCGGGGAAATTATTGAGTCTGACATTAACACGTTGTCCAACCTTTACTTTACCTGAACCCTGAACCGGCATTAAGGCTTTGCCAATCGGTTTGGTCTGAAGGTTTGGCTGAATGGTAAAAATGGTTTCTCCGGATTGAACGTTTTGATTGTTGCTCCAGAAACCCATCAGGTTGACGACCCCATTGATGGGGCTGATCAACAGATAATTCCGTTCCCAGGTCTTGATTTCAGTAGCAAGTTGCTCGGTAGCCATGCGTAAACCAATGTCGTATTTGTTCTCATTTTCAGTAAATTGCTGTTGAAGGTCCAGCATGGTTCCACGGCTTTGGGTGATTTCCACTTCGGATTGTTTCATGGAAGAGCGTAAGGTGCTATAAGATTGCTGACTTTGAAGGAGTTTGCTTTTGGATGCTTCAAAGTCTTCCTGAGAAACCACACCTTTATTATATAGGAGAGAATCCCGTTTAAAGGAGGATATTGTTGCTTCCAGTTGTTGTTTCATCAATTTATCGCGACGACTCATTTCAATCCTATTCTCGTTCTGGCTTTTAACTTCCTTCTCCTGAAGTGTCATTTTCTGAGGATAATATCTAAGTTCCCTGAAATCGTTGTACTCCCTTAATAAGCTTAAGAAAGTAGCATAAGAATTCTGTACTGATCCCAGCTGTAAAGCTCTACCATCAAAAAGTGTCTTGGCAAATGTCAAATCTTGTTGATGGTTTTTCCATTGCTGAATTCGTTTCGACAGCAAAAGCATATCTTCCGTATTGGCAGGATTTTGTATAACACCAAGGGGGGTATTTTGCGTGACGGGCTGATTATTTTTGACATAAAGTTCATCAATCTTTCCTGACGCTCTGGCAATGATGCTGGCAGGTGGCTCCTGAGTGGTCAGCGTGATACTGGATGTAATCACGTCCGGATACTTAAAGACGTAACATCCTATCAATAAAACGATTACGATCAGTGATATAACAGTTATACCCCAACGGACAATGGATGGTGAAATTTCGCTCATCACTTCTTGTACTTCTTCGCTGCGAAGTTCAATATCTATATTTTTTTTGTCCATAATCAGTTTCCCAATTCTAACTGGTTTTTGACCAGATTATAATAAATACCTCTTTTGTCTGTCAGTTCCTGATGGGTGCCTTCTTCGGCTATCTGACCCTGATCGAGTACCACAATTTGATCGGCGTCTCGTACCGTACTAAGTCTATGGGCTACGACCACCACAGTCTTTCCTTCATAAAAGGTATGGAGTTGATCCATGATTTCTTTTTCATTGTTGGCATCCAGCGCATTGGTCGCTTCATCAAAAAAGAGATATTGGGGATTTTTATAAACTGCCCTGGCTATGAGGATACGTTGTTTTTGTCCCTGACTCAGTCCTTTACCCTCCATGCCAATTTGGGTATTGTATCCCAGGGGCAAAGCATCCACAAAATCCCGGATATTGGCCACAGTTGATGCATGACGAAGGCGAACGATATCTACCTGGTCCTCTCCGATTGCAATATTGTTGGCTATGGTATCTGAAAAAATAAAACCATCCTGCAAAACCGATCCAATCTGACTTCTCCAGAAATGTGGGTTCAAGACATTTAAGGGAGTATTTCCTACCTTAATGCTACCCATATTGGGTTCGTAGAATCCCAGCATGAGTTTAATTAAGGTAGTTTTACCGCTTCCGCTGGCTCCTACAATAGCAGTCACTTTATTTTTAGGTATCTGCAAATTGATGTTCTTGAGCACATAGTCTCTGTCTGCTCCATCGTAACTAAAACTCAGATTCATGACGGATAGGTCACGCTGGTCAGGAAGGATGGTTAGTTTGGATTCGATTATCTGCTCTTCATCTTCTTTTCCATGAATTTCATTCAAACGTTCCAAGCTGATTTTGGCATCCTGAAATTGTTGGGTGAAACCGATGAATTGTTCGATGGGTGAATTGAGTTGTCCAATAATATAGGTAACCGACAACATCATACCCAGTGTCATATCACCAGTCACAACAGATTGGGCGGCGATGAATGTGACTAGAATATTGGTGGTTTGATTGAAAAATACAGATCCCACTTGTTGAAACTGACCCAGTGCCAGACTTTTAACACTGATTTTAAAAAGTTTGACTTGGATACGCTCCCACTGCCAACGTTTTTGTTTTTCACAATTGTTGAGCTTAATATCCTGCATTCCCGTAATCATCTGAATCACATTACTTTGCTCAGATGATGCTTGTGCAAAACGCTTATAATCGAGTGTTCGTCTGTATTTCATGAAATAAAGTACCCAAGCCACATACAAACTATTGCCCAAAAGAAAGATGCCAAGAATGGTTAAGTTGTAATAGCCTAAAACAAAGGCAAAAACAAAGAAACTGACAAAGGAAAAAAGTGTATTGACAGCACTTCCGGTTAGAAAAGCTTCAATTCGGCTATGATCGCCAATGCGTTGCATGATATCTCCAACCATTTTGGTATCGAAAAACCGCAAGGGCAATTTCATGAGTTTGATCAGGAAGTCGGATATCAGGGAAATGTTTATCCTGGTATTCATATGCAGGAGTATCCAGCTGCGGATATACTCCATGGAAAGCTTGGCTATAAAAATGACGACCTGTGCCAACAACACCAGTTTGATAAAGCCAATATTTCCGTCTCGAACTCCGACATCGACCAATGATTGAGTCAGAAATGGAAAAATGAGTTGTAATAGACTGATTACCAGCATGCCAATAACCAGTTGAACCATCTGTTTTTTGTAGGGACTCAGGTATTTAAAGAAAAAGGATACTCCTCTTGGTTGGGCTACTCTTTCGTCTTCCTGTTTAAAAAAGTCGGGACCTGGTTGAAATAAAAGGGCTGTTCCCATATCCTCTCCCTTGTTATTGGTGCTTAGCCAGCATTTCAGGAATTCTTCTTCGGTATAGGTGAGCAATCCTGCTGCTGGATCTGCTATATATATAGGTGTACCTTTTTTTCTGTTTTTTCGTATATCATAGCATACCACAAAATGGTTTTGTTTCCAATGAAGCACACAAGGTAGGGTAACATCTTCGCAGAGTTGTTTGAATGTTATTTTGACACCAGATGTACGAAAACCAATGGATTCGGCAGCTTCACTGATACCGAGCATGGATACTCCTTGTCGGGTTATGAAAGATTTATTTCGGAGTGTTTGGAGGGAATAGCTTCTACCGTAATATTTTGCAATCATCCGTAAGCAGGTAGGCCCACAATCCATTGCATCCAATTGGTTGTAAATCGGGAAAGACTTCATTTAAGGTTATGGATTTTCTGATGGAGATTATGCCTATTTTTCTCCAAATATAGAATAAATGCAGCATTTTTACCGAACGATACCTGGTAAAAAATAGATATTAATCAAATTCATAGGGATTGTACGTGCATTTTACCGGCTTTGAATAAATATTGTTTTTATCCACGATGTATGCCCTACAATCCTGACAGACGTATCGAAGTTCGCAGTCAGAACAAACATCAACCTTATCCTTGGTTATTTTCCAGATTTTTTGAAAAGTTTCGTCATGGTAAACATCTTGAAGTTTTACTTTGGAGATGGGTCCAAAATCATTCCTCATAGAAGGACAATTTCTGATTAATCCGTTTCTATCGATCGCTATTTTCTTATTTAAACAGGAATTGAAGTGTATGGATTCGATAAAAAGTTGCGTTTCTGCTATGCAATAAAACTCATTGGTTACTCCGCAATTTTTCTCATCATCGACCTGTTCTGTGGTATAGATGATCATCATGTCGTTCTGATGATAGACTGTATTCTCGGGCGAGCTAGTAAGTAGGATTTTTTTTAGGACTGGATATGATGCTGTCAGTTTCAATATATTATCAAGCAGAAAATCTTCACTGTATTGTAGGATTATTTCCAGATTCTGAAGGTTAGCAAGACTTGTAAATTCCAAGTCATTCTCGATTGCTTGGTAAGAAACGGGATAAAAATATCTTATTTGTAAAACCTCACAGTCAATCTCTTTCAGTTGAGGCATAATTTGAGATAAACTATGCTTCGATTTCGCATCAAAGTCAACAATGGCATTTGTTTTGCTGATAGACTCTTCGTATGAATCCATCTTTAAACGATGAGGTACCATTGGTTTATCTGACGTGTAACCAAATTGATTGTTATATAGAAATGTGGTATACTCCTGAATAATTTGTTTTTCCTTTTCACCGATTGTATTCAAAAAATGGTTTAATGACTCTTTATTAGAATAAGCTTCATTGACCAAAAGTTCATACAAGGTTAGAGGAATAGGTTGAATAATGTTTCTTTGTAGATCACATATTACAGCCTTTATTTTTCCCTTCACAGGGATGCAACAAGAATAAAGTTGAAAATATTGATTCATAAATTAACAATCCTGTACTCTTTCGCGTCTTTCAACAATCTGGAAATAAACTTGTTAAACACGATCGTTCCATGATCATTGCTGCAAGAAAGACTTCCTGATTTATAAAAGGAATTCGATGAGATAGGGCTCGACACGCGCTCGGAAAATAAACGTTCGGCGCGGAAAAGGTCTTTATTGTTGAGGATGAGGTTGGACATTGTCGTTAACTTTTTAAAAATTTATACGTTTTAATTTTGAACAATCACCCCATGAACAGTACCATCTGCTTCTGTAACCCAAACAAGCTTTGCAACACCTCCTTCGATACCTCTAAGTTCATCGTTACTCAATTGTACTAATTCTGAATTACTTTTAGAATTCTTTTGATTCTTAAAAAAAATTGCTTTCATAATGTGGCTTTTATTTAGTTGAAAAATCGTTGATCTTATTTTTTAACAAAAATAAGATTAGAGGACTTCATAACTACTAAACGAATTCTTGTATAATCTTAATGAAATCTTATATCTTTGCGTACATTCACTAATGAATTTATATGTCAACTGCTAAACTCACAAGAATTATTTCAATAATAGGTATACTTCTATTACTTGTACTCCAATACATGTGGTTTAAAAATTCGTATGTAATGATGGAGCATGACTTTATAGATAAAAGCGAAACAAGCTTAACCAAATCGATTGAGAATGAATTGTTTGAACGTTTGAATAAGAAGTCTTCAGGCATTTCAGTTCAAAAAAGTCTAAAATCAGATCAAAAAATACTTTTAAGTACAGACCTTAATCAATCAAAAGATATTAATGAAGGAATTCAAGAATTTTTAACTTTAACTAAAAACCCATGTTCCATTAACCGCGTTGACACCCTCTTCAACAAAACAATGATCGAATCCATCGGTTTCGCCCCAAGCCACACCATCCATTTTGTCGATTCACTAACCGTCCAAAAATCCAAATCCTCCAAATACACCATAAATTCAAAAATCACCAAAGACCAATACATCCAAGTCTCCCTTAGCTCCCCAATGGGCTCCATCCTACGCCAAGCCCAACTCATTCTTTACGCATCCATTTTCCTTGTACTATTAATAGGTGTCATTCTTATAGTCCAACTTAGAAGTATGTTGCGAGAAAATCATTTCGTCAGCTTTATAAAAGAATATACCAACGCTTTGGCACATGATCTGAAAACACCAATTAGTGGTATTTATATGTCGGCTTCACAACTCGTATCCGGTGTTTTTGAAGACAAACCGGAATCCAGGCAACGGTATTATCAGATGTGCAAGGACCAAAGTTCAAAACTGCTCGCTACCGTAGACAGAATCTTATTGATAGCCAAATCGGAACACTCCAAAATAGTGCCAAATCTGACTAAAACAGAATTAAAACCTTACCTTGACAAGATTGTAGATATACGTCGCCAAAACAATTTCAGAATGAAAAGTGTTGAACTAAGTACTTCCTATCAGACAGAAGAAATGTCCGGGTTGTTTGACCCCTTTTTATTGGAGAATGTGCTAAATAATCTGATCGATAATGCTGTTAAATACTCCAACGATGAGGTGAAAATACACATTTCCTGTGAGCAGGTCAACAAAAAACTCCGGATATGTGTAAAAGACAATGGGTTTGGAATAGCCAAAAATGAACAAAAACATATATTCGATAATTTTGAAAGAGGTAATAAAGTGGAAGGTAAGGGCATAGACGGTTTCGGAATTGGTCTGAATTATGTAAACAGAGTGATTAAAGCCCATAATGGTGTCATCTCTGTAAAAAGTGAAGAAGGACTAGGTAGTGAGTTCATTATTGAATTACCTCAAAACTAATAAAAAAGGACAATGGTTAATATATTGCTGGTTGAAGACGATGATGTACTTGGTTATATTATTAAAGAAGGGATGGAATTGCTTGGAGGCTATGAAGTCAAATGGGTTAGCAATCCAAAATTGGGTATAAAGGCCTTCGAAGATTTCAATCCGGATGTTGTTGTTTCTGATATTGAAATGCCGGGAATGACAGGACTGGAACTCGTCAAGTTAATCCGTGAAAAAGATCAGAACATACCTGTCATTTTGGAAACATGTGTTACATCGAGCAAAATAATACTGGAAGCGTACGATCTGGGAATTGATAATTACATCAAAAAACCTTTTTTGCCGGAAGAATTGCACGCCTATATACAAGGTCTGTTGAAACGAATAGACATTAAGCCTAACAAGACTCTGGAAAACTTTACAGAAATTGGTAATATTAAGTTTAATGCCAAACAGCAATTGTTAATTACGCCAGGAAAGAATATCGAACTTTCCATCCGAGAATCTATTTTGCTGGAACTATTGTTAAAGAATAAAGGAAATGTGGTCACCAAAGAAACGATAGCTGATCAGGTTTGGGGTGGTATGAATTATTTAAACAACCAAAGTTTGGATGTATTTATGCATAATCTACGAAAATATCTTTCGGATGACGAAAATATAAAAATCAAGACATTAAGAGGTGTTGGTTATATTATTGACACCATTCATTAGCAAAAGTATTTATTTAATTGATTCGGAATGAATTGGCTTTTTGAACTCATTTGGAACAACTCAGTTGCTCATACCATTTTTCTAGTCGGAATGGTCATCGCTTTAGGCGTTTGGCTAGGCAAACTCAAAATTGGTGGTATTTCACTAGGCGTGACATGGGTTTTATTCGTAGGTATCATCGTCAGCCATTTTGGAATGACAATTGAACCTGAAATCCTGCATTTTGTCAAAGAATTCGGATTGATTTTGTTTGTTTACTCAATCGGTCTGCAGGTAGGACCCGGTTTCTTTTCCTCTTTCAAAAAAGATGGCATGCGCCTGAATTGTCTGGCTACCTCCATCGTACTGATTGGTGTTGGCGTTGCCATCGCATTCTATTACACAACGGACCTGCCCATTTCTACCCTTGTAGGTATCCTCTCCGGAGCTGTAACCAATACCCCAGGTTTGGGTGCTGCTCAGGAAGCTTATACACAAGTACATGGCAGTGTGGATCCAACCATCGCCCTGGGTTATGCAGCGGCTTATCCGCTTGGTGTTATCGGTATTATCAGTGCCATTGTTCTGATACGTTCTATTTTTAGAATCAAGATGGCAGATGAAGCCAACCGTATTGAAAAGATAAACACTCAAAGCAACTCCTTTACCCTATTAAGTATTCAGATTACAAATCCGGCTATCTCAGGAAAAACGGTTCAAAAAATTCAGGATTTTCTGGATAGTCATTTCGTGGTTTCTCGTGTTCAAAGAGCAAACGGCACTATTGAGTTGTGTAATGCCGATACCATCTTGATACGGGAAGACATTATTTTAGTAGCAACTGAAACAGCAGATCATGATCGGGTTTTAGCCTTGTTGGGTACTGAAATTGAGAAAGATTGGTACAAAGACAATGGTGACCTGGTGTCCCGTCGAATCCTGGTTACACAGGAAGCGGTCAATGGCAAGACTTTGGGTTCATTGCAGTTACGCAAAACGTACGGTATCAACATTACCCGCATAAACCGTGCCGGTGTTGACTTTCTGGCAACACCTTCCGTTTCCATCCAGATGGGTGACCGTGTAATGGTCGTTGGTCGGGAGAATTCTATCAAAAATGTGGAAAAGGTATTGGGTAATTCACTGAAACGTTTGGATCACCCCAACCTTGGCCCTATCTTTATAGGTATTGCATTGGGTGTTTTGCTCGGATGTATTCCGTTCACTTTCCCGGGCATTCCTCAGCCTGTCAAACTGGGACTTGCCGGCGGTATCCTGATTGTTTCCATTTTGATTGGTCGCTTTGGGCCGAGTTTACACATGCCAACGTATACTACCATGGGTGCCAACCTCATGCTTCGGGAAGTCGGTATCACTCTGTTTCTTGGTAGTGTCGGCCTTTCTTCCGGTGAAAAGTTTGTTGAAACGGTCTTTACGACGAATGGTCTGATTTGGGTGGGTGTCGGTTTTGCCATCACAGTGATTCCTTTACTGATTGTGGGCATTTTTTCCAGAGCCTTCCTGAAAATGGATTACTTTGAAATAATGGGTTTGATGGCCGGAAGTACGACGGATCCTCCAGCACTGGCTTATGCCAATGCATCCGGCAACAATGACAGATCGGCGATTGCTTACTCGACTGTTTACCCGCTCACTATGTTTTTACGGGTTTTGTCGGCCCAATTTTTAATACTTATATTTGCATAGCAAATAAAAGTAACAATGATTTATCCCGAACATTTCGAACAAAAAATAGGTTTTGACCAGATCAGGCAGCTCTTGAAAAAGGGCTGTTCAAGTAGTTTGGGGGAAGAAAAAGTGGATGAGATGATTTTCCTGAGCCACTATGAGGCTATCATGGAGCAGCTCAGTCGCAGTGAAGAGTTCGTCCGCATTTTGCAGGAAGAAAATAATTTTCCTGAAAGCTTTTTTTTCGACATCAGACCGGCTCTGAAACGACTTCGTGTGGAAGGCACTTATATGGACGAACCGGAACTTTTTGACCTTCGCAGATCACTGGAAACCATTTATCAGATAGTACGCTATTTCAAATCAGATGACGGTGAAAATACCCTCTACCCTCGCCTTTCAGCTTTAGCCGGTGAAACTATTGTTTATCCGGACGTTCTCAAAAAAATAGACAACATTCTTTCCAAATTTGGAAAAATCAAGGACAATGCTTCGAATGAACTGGCCAATATCCGCAGGGAAATGACGGCCACGTTGGGAGGTCTTTCCAGAAGATTAAACCAGATATTGAAAAAAGCTCAGGCTGAAGGTTTTGTGGAAAAGGATGCCACTCCCAGTATGCGCGACGGACGCTTGGTCATTCCTATTTCACCGGCTTATAAACGGAAAATCAGAGGTATCGTTCACGACGAATCTGCCACCGGTAAAACTGTTTACCTCGAGCCGGAAGAATTGGTGGAAGCCAACAACCGCATCCGAGAACTGGAAAACGAGGAACGCAGGGAAATCATTCGTATTCTCTGTCAATTCTCTGACAGCATCCGACCTTTTGCTCCGGAAATGGTTGCTTCGTACAGTTTTTTGGGTGAAATTGATTTTGTCAGGGCCAAGGCCAGGTTGTCACTCGATTTGGGTGCCATCAAACCCAGAGTGGACGATGGACCTTGTCTGGAATGGGACCGTGCTGTTCACCCTTTGTTGTTTCTTTCGCTGCGAAAACAACAAAAAGCCATCGTTCCACTAACCATTACGTTGAATGAATACAACCGTATACTCATCATTTCCGGACCGAATGCAGGCGGAAAGTCTGTTTGCCTGAAAACAGTGGGGCTTTTACAATATATGCTTCAATGTGGGCTAATGATTCCACTTCATGAAAATTCCAGAACAGGTTGGTTCGAGCGAATTTTCATTGATATCGGCGATGAACAATCCATCGAAAACGATTTGAGTACCTACAGTTCCCACCTGTTGAACATGAAATTTTTCCTCCGAAACTGCCAGGACAAAACGCTTTTGCTGGTCGATGAGTTTGGTTCCGGTACGGAGCCAAAAATCGGCGGCGCCATTGCTGAAGCATGTCTGGATCGGTTCAACCGTAATAAAGCGTATGGCGTCATTACCACCCATTACAGCAACCTCAAACATTTTGCAGACGATCACGACGGCCTTGTGAATGGAGCAATGCTTTACGACCGACATGAAATGCGTCCACTTTTCACCTTGGAAATAGGTAGACCGGGAAGTTCTTTTGCCATAGAAATAGCCCGGAAAATTGGACTTCCGGATGAAGTGATAGCTGATGCCTCGGCCAAAGTGGGTTCCGATTACATTGATATGGATAAGTTTCTTCAGGACATTGTCCGTGACAAACGCTATTGGGAAAACAAACGTCAGATTATTCGTCAGCAAGAAAAAAAACTGTCTGAACTGACTGAAAAATATGAAAGTGAATTGCAGGACATCAACAAGCAGCGAAAAGAGATTGTTGGTAAAGCAAAGGCTGATGCGACTCAAATACTGAACGATTCGAACGCAAAAATAGAAAACACCATTCGCGGCATTAAGGAAGCTCAGGCAGAAAAGGAGAAAACGAAAGTTTTGCGACAGGATTTACAAACTTTCCGGAAGGAAGTAGAAAACCTGGATGCGTCGATGGATGAAAAAATAGCCCGCAAGATTGAAAAAATCAAGCGGAAGGAGGAAGAAAAATCTAAAAGACTATCTGGAGAACTACCGCCCAAACCCTCCAAAGAAGAGACTAATAAAGCGGTCGCTGTACCTAAAAAGACCACTTTCGCCAAAAACGACACTGTCCGGATTAAAGGACAACAAACGGTTGGAAGCATCATGGAAATTCAGGGCAAAAAGGCTTTAGTGGCCTTTGGTACGATTAAATCAACAGTGAGTATGGATCAGATTGAACATGCCACTCCTCAAACAGTGAAGGAAGACCCTTACACTACCCTGGGACGCCGTACATCGGAAGACATCCATGAAAAGAAGTTGCAGTTCAAACAAGAAATTGATGTTCGTGGCATGCGGGGTGACGAAGCTTTGCAGACAGTGATGTATTATATTGACGACGCCATTATGACGGGTGTTTCCCGTGTGCGCATCCTTCACGGAACAGGCACAGGAGTTTTGCGTCAATTGATTCGTCAGTATCTGGGAACGGTGTCAAGTGTGAAACTCTACCGCGACGAACACGTCCAATTTGGTGGAGCTGGTATTACCGTAATAGAATTTGAATAATGGCTAAAGAATATCGTTTGACAGATTGGTTGCCCACTACCAAAAAAGAATTGGAACTGAGGGGTTGGGAGGAAGTGGACGTTGTTCTGTTTTCAGGAGATGCGTATGTGGATCATCCCTCTTTTGGTGCAGCTGTGATTGGTAGACTGTTAGAAGCACAGGGTCTGAAGGTGGCGTTGGTACCTCAACCCGACTGGCGTGGCGACCACCGTGATTTCACGAAAATGGGAAAGCCCCGGCTGTTTTTCGCCATTTCAGCCGGCTGTATGGATTCGATGGTAAATCATTACACGGCCAATAAAAGACTCCGTTCGGACGATGCCTATACGGCAGAAGGTCGTGCGGGAGCTCGTCCGGATTATGCGACCATTACCTATTCAAACATTCTCAAAAAGCTTTATCCGGAAGTGCCCATCGTGATAGGTGGTATTGAAGCATCTCTCAGGCGTCTGACACATTACGATTACTGGTCGGACAAGCTGATGCCCGGTATTCTGGTGGATAGTCGGGCAGACCTGCTTGTTTACGGCATGGGTGAAAAGCCTTTGATTGAAATCTGTTCCAGGTTGAATGATGGAAAATCATTTGAAGATTTAAAAGATATTGATCAGACGGTCTATTTAAGAAAACCATCGGACGAGACTTCCGATAAAAGCGTATTCAGACTTCATTCCCACGAAGAATGCCTGAAAGACAAGCTGAAAGAAGCGGAAAACTTCAGACACATCGAGGAAGAATCCAACAAAATGAAAGCCAACACGCTGATTCAGGCTATCGGTGAAATGGAACTGGTGGTAAATCCTCCTTTTCCTCCCCTTTCTACGGAAGAGCTGGACCGCAGTTACGAGTATCCTTACACCCGTTTGCCACATCCCAAATACAAGGGTAAAACGATACCGGCCTACGAAATGATCAAGTTTTCAGTGAACATCCATAGGGGTTGTTTTGGAGGTTGTGCTTTTTGCACCATTTCTGCCCATCAGGGAAAATTTATCGTGAACCGCAGCAAACAGTCCATTTTAAAGGAGGTTCAACTCTTGATAGAGCGCGACGATTTCAAAGGTTATCTGAGCGATTTGGGTGGTCCTTCAGCCAACATGTACCGGATGCAGGGCCGCGACCTGAGCATTTGCGAAAATTGCAAGAAGCCTTCCTGTATTCACCCGAAAGTTTGCTTCAACTTACAAACCGACCATCGTCCTTTGCTCGATATTTACCGTTCGGTGGATGCTTTGCCCGGCATTAAGAAATCGTTTATTGGCAGTGGTGTCCGTTACGACCTTTTGTTGCATGAAAGCAGGAAACACCTCACAGATAAACAAAAGGCCGATCCTGCCCTCGTCAAAGAGGCTGCAGCTTATGACAAAGCTGCCAAAGAATACACCAAAGAGTTGATTTATCACCATGTTTCAGGTCGTTTAAAAGTAGCACCGGAACATACAAATTCGGAGGTGCTCGACCTGATGCGTAAGCCTGATTTTGACCAATTCAAGACCTTTAACCGCGTCTTCGAAGAAGTGGAAGAACAACGTCTGGAAACTGAAAGCGGAGGTCGTCAGCAGCTGATACCCTACTTTATCTCCTCACACCCTGGTTCTACCGATAAACAAATGGCCGAACTCGCAGCCGAAACCCGCCGCCTGAATTTCAAGCTGGAACAAGTGCAGGACTTTACGCCTACACCAATGACCCTGGCCACCGAAATTTACTACACCGGTGTGCATCCGTATACCATGAAGCCCGTCTACACTGCCAAAAGCAAAGAAGAAAAACTTCGCCAACGCGACAAATTCTTCTGGTACAAAAAATAAAAAATGGACTGCGATTTGCAGTCCATTTATATTTTATTTTCTTCCTATGCAATGATAATCAAACCCCAGTTCATTCAGGTCTTTCTTTTCATATATATTACGACCATCAAAAATGACCGCCGTATTCATCAATTTCTTGATAGCAGGCCATGCCGGTAATCTGAATTCTTTCCACTCCGTGAGAAGCATCAACGCATCAGCACCAAGACAAGTATCGTAAATATCCTTGCAATACTCTATATTTTCTTCACCCAAGCGACGCTTGCCTTCAATCATAGCAATGGGATCATACACCCGAATCTTACAACCTGTTTTCCGAAGCTTTTCGATCATTACAAGGGATGGTGCTTCACGCATATCGTCTGTTTCAGGTTTGAAAGCCAGACCCCATACAGCGATGGTTTTACCTGCTAATGCTTTTTCACCAATGGCATACAATTCCTTGTTGTTGAAATCCAAAGAAGTCGTTATTTCCAGTTTTTTGTTTTGGGAAACAGCACTAAAATAATGAACAAGCTTATGATACAAAACCAGCTTCTGACGATCATTGACATCCTCCACTGCTTCCAAAATCTTCATCTGATAACCACTCTTTTGCGCTGAGTGAATCAAAGCTTTCACATCTTTAGGGAAACAACTGCCGCCATAACCAAGACCGGCATACAAGAACTTACCGCCAATACGAGTATCTGTACCAATACCGCTGCGAACCATGGTGACATCAGCACCGACAATTTCACAAAGATTGGCAATCTCATTCATAAAGCTGATACGGGTAGCCAGCATGGCATTGGCTGCATATTTGGTCATTTCAGCAGAGGGTACATCCATGAAAATTACGCGAAAATTGTTCAGCATAAAAGGACGGTACAACATACTCATCAGTTTTTCTGCACGTTCGGATTCTACGCCGACAACAACACGATCAGGAGTCATAAAATCTTTAACAGCAGCACCTTCTTTTAGGAATTCAGGATTGGATGCTATGTCAAAATCGATGGAGACACCTCGATTATCCAACTCTTTTTGTATGGCATTACGTACCAGTTTGGCTGTACCAACAGGGACCGTACTTTTGGTGACCACCAGTACATATTTTTTCATATACTTACCAATGGTTCGAGCTACTTCCAATACATATTTTAAGTCTGCGCTTCCATCTTCATCCGGAGGTGTACCTACCGCACTGAAAATAATATTGACCTCATCCAGAACAGGAACTAAGTCAGTGGTAAAGGTCAAACGACCTGCTTTTTTATTACGAAGGACCATCTCCTCCAAACCCGGTTCATAAATGGGAATGATGCCTTTTTGAAGATTATTGATTTTTTCAACATCCACATCCACACAAACTACATCCGTGCCGTTTTCAGCGAAACAAGCGCCTGTGACCAAACCGACATAACCGGTACCAACAATTGCGATTTTCATAGTTTAGATAGTATAATCAATTTATTCTTATAATCTGTTTATTCAAATGCATAAGCATCTGGAAACAAGGGTGCCATTTCATCCTTGGGAGAAAGAATCAATTCAGAACGAACCGGCCATTCGATATTGATAGTAGGATCCGCATAATTGAGTGATACTTCCGTTGTTGGTTGATAGGTATTATCCACTTTATACGTAAATAGTGCTTCAGGACTTAGCACCAGGAAACCGTGATAAAAGCCACGGGGTACAAACAGTTGTTTTTTATTTTCTGCTGTAAGTTCAACGGCTACATATTTTCCGTACGTAGGTGAATATTTTCTGCCGTCGACCACCACATCCAAAACTATTCCCTGAATCACACGAACGAGTTTGGCCTGAGAAGCATCACCAGTCTGAGCGTGTAATCCTCTTAAAACTCCGAACGTGGATTTGGATTCATTGTCCTGGATAAAGTTGACTTTGCCAATATACTTTTCAAATTCACTTTGTTTGAAGGCTTCCATAAAATACCCGCGCGGATCGTTGTAAACATTGGGTTCAATAACCCATACACCAGGAATACTTTGTTCTGTAAATTGCATATTTATTTGTTTGAATACATTTTATCGTAATACTTCTGATAGTCGCCTGAGGTGACTTCATCTACCCAAGCCTGGTTTTCAAGATACCAGCGGATGGTTTTAACGATGCCAACTTCAAAAGAGGTCTCAGGGGCCCAGCCCAGTTCATTTTTCATTTTGGTGGGATCAATAGCATAACGCATATCGTGTCCCAAACGATCTGTCACATACGTGATGAGGTCGTAGTTTATATTGGAAAGGTCTGTCTTCAGGACAGAGCGATAGGCCGGTTCCGTTTCCATCAGATGATGGATGGTATCGATAGTCAGTTTGACTATCTCAATGTTTTGCTTTTCGTTGTGACCGCCTACATTATAGATTTCTCCTACTTTGCCGTTACGTACCACCATATCGATGGCCTTACAATGGTCTTCTACATACAACCAATCGCGCACATTTGTGCCGTCACCATAGACAGGCAACGGTTTTCCTTCCAGTATATTCTTGATAATCAGCGGAATCAATTTTTCCGGGAAATGATAGGGTCCGTAATTATTGGAACATCTGGTAATGGTTGCAGGAAACTTAAAGGTTTCCATATAAGCTCTGACGATGAGGTCGGCTGATGTCTTGGATGCGGAATACGGACTGCGGGGATCAAGCGGTGTAGTTTCGGTAAAATAGCCTTCAGCGCCCAAAGAACCGTACACTTCATCGGTAGAAACCTGGTGAAAACGAACACCGTTTTTCCAGGTTGGATAGCCATTGACATCCTTGCCTGTAGACCAATATTTGCGGGCTACATCCATCAGATTCTGGGTACCCATGATGTTTGTTTCCAAAAAGAGTCTGGGATTCTCGATGCTTCTGTCCACATGGCTTTCTGCAGCAAAATTGACCACTACTTCTACCGGGTATTTTTCAAACAGGGAAGTGACCAATGCCTGATCACAAATATCGCCTTTTACAAAAATGCATCTTTCGTTGTCTACGTCCTGGGCAATGGTTCCCAGATTTCCTGCATAGGTGAGCGCATCAAGTACGACTAAATGTACATCCTGTGAGGTAGACAACATGTATTTCACAAAATTGGCGCCGATAAACCCGGCGCCACCGGTTACTATATACGTTTTCATGCTTCGTTGATAAGTGATATTAAATACAGACCGTAGGCGGTTTTATCCAGTTTCTGTCCCAACTTCAAAAGTTGATCGTTGTCAATCCAGTTATTGCGCCAGGCTATTTCTTCGATACAGGATACGTAAAATCCCTGTCTGTTCTGAATAGTAGCTACAAAGTTGGAGGCTTCGAGCAAGCTGTCGCAATTGCCGGTATCCAGCCATGCAAAACCACGTCCAAAAAGTTCAACTTGTAGGCTGCCTTCGTTCAGATAGACTTTATTCAAGTCGGTAATTTCATATTCACCACGGGCAGAGGGTTGAAGTGCTGCGGCTTTTGCAGTGACTGTCGAGTCGTAAAAATACAGACCTGGCACGGCATAATGAGATTTTGGGAATTCCGGCTTTTCTTCCAGAGAAAGCACCTTGCCATTTTCATCAAAATCAACAACGCCATAAGCTCTTGGATCTTTTACGCAATAACCGAAGATGCAGGCACCATGATTGATGGAAGCCGCTCTTTTCAACATGCTGGAAAAGTTCTGGCCATAAAACATATTGTCTCCCAAAATGAGACAGGCTGGTTCGTTGTTCAGAAATGCTGCACCAAGAACAAAAGCCTGAGCCAATCCATTGGGAACTTCCTGAATCTTATATTGGAAATTCATACCCAAATCTTCGCCTGTTCCCAGCAAATCGCGGAACATGGGCAAGTCACGTGGAGTAGAAATAATCAGGACTTCACGAATACCCGCCAACATGAGCGTGGAAAGCGGATAATAGATCATTGGCTTATCATAAACAGGCATTATCTGTTTGGAAATAGCCTTCGACAAGGGAAATAAACGCGTTGCGCTACCGCCTGCTAATATAATTCCTTTCATTCAATATCAATTTAAAGAAGAGCAAAGTTAAAAAAATAAAATTAAGCCAAGTACCATTGATACAAAGTTTTTAAACCCTCTTCTATTTCCATACGGTGTTGCCAGCCTAAAGCGTGAAGCTTGGATGGATCGGTGAGTTTGCGCATGGTTCCGTCTGGTTTGGAAGCGTCAAAGAACAACTTTCCAGTATATCCTACTTGGGAGGCAATCATAGTAGCCAAATCTTTGATGCTAATTTCTTTGCCTGACCCGATGTTGATGTGGCAATTACGGACCTCTTTGTCCTTTCCGCGAAGATCCTCAAAATCAACCTTTTCCATAATGTAAACACAAGCATCTGCCATGTCTTCACTCCATAGAAATTCACGAACGGGGGTTCCTGTTCCCCAAATGGTGATCTGATTGGCAGAGATGCCATATTTAATGAGTTTTTCCTTCATTTCGGATTCTGCAGCTTTGCCATCTACTCCTTCTACAGGATAACGATTAAAATCGGCACGGATGGCATCCCAGTCACCTGACATCAGACACTTTCCCAGATGGGCTTTCCGAATGAGCGCCGGCAAAACGTGACTCTTTTCCAGGTTGAAATTGTCGTTCGGTCCGTAAAGGTTGGTCGGCATAACAGCGATGTAATTGGTGCCGTATTGCAGATTAAAGCTTTCACACATCTTAAGGCCTGCGATTTTTGCAATGGCGTAAGGCTCATTGGTATATTCCAGGGGAGAAGTGAGCAAACAGTCTTCGGGCATAGGCTGTGGTGCATCTCTCGGATAGATGCAAGTGCTGCCCAGAAAAAGAAGTTTTTTTACGTCGTTATGCCAGGATTCGTATATGATATTGTTCTGAATCTGCATATTCTGGTAAATAAAATCGGCACGGTATACAGAGTTGGCTACGATACCACCAACATGGGCAGCAGCCAAAAACACGTATTCCGGCTTTTCTTTGGCAAAAAAGGCAGCGACTGCTGCCTGATTTTTTAAATCCAATTCAGAATGGGTACGTACTATAAAATGGGTGTAACCTTTGGACTGCAAGTTTTTGAGGATAGCTGAGCCTACTAGTCCACGATGGCCGGCCACATATATTTTAGCGGATTTTTCCATGTTCTTATTCAAAATAATTCATGATGCGATAGCCGCCGTCTTTCAAATAGGTTTCTTTTTTCATCAGTTTGACATCGCTCTTCATCATATCTTTGCAAAGTGCAGGAAGGTCGTATTCAGGGATCCAGTTGAGTTTAGTGCGCGCCTTGGTGGCGTCGCCAATGAGAAGTTCCACTTCTGTAGGACGGAAATAAGCCTTATCTACTCCAACGATCATTTCACCCATCCGTGCAGCGAATGCTTCGTAATGTTCAGCACCTACACTTTCTTCAAAAAGGCTTTTATCAATGCCTCTCAGATACCCTTTTTCATCGGCTCCTGTTCCTTTAAATTCGAGATGAACACCAACTTCAGCGAAAGCCATCAGGATAAAATCACGGATGGTGGTGGTCACTCCGGTGGCAATGACGTAATCATCCGGTTCATCTTGTTGCAGAATCAGATACATGGCACGAATATAGTCTTTGGCATGACCCCAGTCTCGTTTGGAGGATAGGTTGCCCATAAATACATTTGTCTGCATGCCAAGTACAATGCGGGAAGCAGCTCTGGTTACTTTGCGGGTTACAAAGGTTTCGCCGCGTAATGGTGATTCGTGATTAAAAAGAATACCGTTGCTGGCATGCATTCCGTAGGCTTCCCGGTAGTTTACCGTAATCCAGTAAGCATACATTTTGGCCACAGCGTATGGGCTTCTTGGATAGAAGGGGGTTGTTTCCCGTTGAGGTACTTCTTGCACCATTCCATAAAGTTCAGAAGTGGATGCCTGATAGATGCGGGTCTTTTTGGACAGTTCGAGCAAGCGGACAGCTTCCAGGATACGTAAGGTGCCCAATCCATCGGCATTGGCTGTATATTCCGGGGTATCAAAGCTAACCTTGACATGGCTCATAGCAGCCAAATTGTAAATTTCATCAGGCTTAACTTCACCAATGATGCTTGTTAAGTTCATGCTGTCGGTCATATCGCCGTAATGCAATATCATGTTGCGATCTTCTACGGATGGAGCTTGGTATAAATGATCTATACGATCGGTATTGAACATGGAAGAACGGCGTTTAATGCCGTGTACTTGATAACCTTTCTTAATCAGGAATTCAGCTAAATAGGCGCCATCCTGTCCGGTAATACCGGTAATTAGTGCTTTTTTTGACATAATCTATAGTACAATAATAGTTATTTACATTCATAAAAAAAGGAGTTCAATCATCGAACTCCGAAAAGGGTGAGTTTTGGCTTTTAAACTCAGGTACTAAATTTTTCATGGTCTTGACGGCCTCTTTGATATTCACATCAAAGGATTGTTCAATCATCTGTTGAATGGATGTTACTACCTGATCGAATTGATATTTTCGAACGGTAGCTACCGTGATTTTATTGTGTTCGGTTGGGATTGTTGTTTCCTTATCGTTGAGGAGTTCTTCGTAAAGTTTCTCCCCTGGACGAAGTCCGATGTATTCTATCTTTATGTCTACATCCGGCTCAAAACCAGCCAGTTCAATCATACGTCTCGCTAAATCAACAATCTTGACAGGACTGCCCATATCAAATACATATATTTCTCCGGAATTTCCGAAGGAGGCTGCTTCAAGCACCAGTCTGCTGGCTTCTGGTATGGTCATGAAATAACGGATAATATCCGGATGAGTCACTGTAACCGGACCTCCTTTTTCGATTTGTGCGCTGAAATGCGGAATGACAGATCCGTTTGATCCCAGTACATTTCCAAAGCGAGTAGTTACAAATCTGGTTTTGCAGCCAGTTTTTTTACTTTCCTCTGCAAGGGACTGAACGAAAATTTCGGCTATTCTCTTGGAAGCGCCCATAACGTTGGTGGGATTTACAGCTTTATCAGTGGAAATCATGACAAAACTCTCCACCTCATATTTAGCAGCAATAGTGCTTAGGTTCATGGTCCCCATCACATTGACCAGAATGGCTTCGCAGGGATTCTCTTCCATCAATGGTACATGTTTATAGGCTGCTGCATGATAAATAATACTCGGATGGTATTTTTTAAAAATAAAATCCAGTCGTTTTTCACTGCGTACATCACCTATAATGGTGACAAACTTCAGATCCGGATAATTCTTTTGCATTTCCAGACGAAGATTGTGCAAGGGTGTTTCAGCATTGTCGTAAAAAATAAGCAATTTGGGTTTAAACTGACTGATCTGTCGCACCAGTTCACTGCCAATGGAACCTGCAGCTCCGGTAATCAAGATGGTTTTATTGTGTATCAGACCCTCAATGCGTTCCATATCTATCTTGATTTCATCTCTGCCTAAAAGATCTTCAAACTGGATGGGCTTCATTTGGTAATGGAACTCTTTATCAGTATTAAGTCCTTCAAAAGGTGGTGCTACCAAGACGGACAATCCCATATCTATACATTTGGAAACAAAAATTTGTTCTTTTTTCAAATTAGAATAATCGGGGAAAACAATGGTTGTAATTTCATGTTTACGCATAAACCAATCCACATTGTCTCCATTCAGGTAATAAACGGGTAAACCCTGGATTCGTGTTTTTTTTGCATCCATATTTCGGGTAACAAATCCTTGTACCTGGTATTGGTTGAGTGAGGAGGTATTGATCCATTGTGCGAGCGCAATACTGTGTGTTCCGATATTGTATAGCAAGGTCTTTTTCTTGACTTTGTTGGTGTAACTGACCGTGTAATTATAAAGCATAACAATACAAAAACGAAAGACCAGCATCAAAACAAAACAGATCAGGAAGATATTTTGCGCAAAAAAGAAGTAATGTCCAATCGGGAAACCAATCAGATAAATCAGGGTAAACAAGAAAAAACAGGAACAAAAAAGGGAAAGAAAAAGGCGCCACATCTCTTGGAAATTGGAATGTCGGATAAGACCCCGATACGATTTGAAATTCAGAAAGGAAATAATGTTGAGGACAATAAATACAATGCCAATCTCCATGGCAACACTCAGCGTCATTTTAGATTCTATATCTCTGGCTTGAGTATAGACTGCAAAAACATAACCAACAGAACAAAGAAACAAGTCAATCAAAAACACAATCCAACGGTTTATCATGGACATGGTCATGATTTTCCTGACGAAATGGCGTAACCCTTCCTGAAATTTTTCCATTTATATGTTAGGTTTTCTTTTCTCTGTGACAAAAGTAAAAAAAAAATATTAATTAATTTCATTTAATGCCTGCTCTATAGCTATTTTTTAGTATAAATTCATTGTATGTGTTTTATTTAACTTTTCCAAAAAAACAACTTCATCAGACTAAAGACTAAGTACGTAACAAACAAACTAAAAAGTTGTTCATTCATGTGCGAGAAATCAGTTTGTGGATGATGGTTTGAGGCCCTGATTTTTTTGTTATTTTTGTACCTCCAGATCCTCAAATAGTATGATTGAAAGTAATATCCCTGATTATAGCCTTTTTGACACTTTAATTCTGCAGGAACTGAGTTTCTCGATTTTCCGCCTGCCTAAGGAAAATACTATGACTTTGGTCGTTCAGCAGGAAGGTACGCCTGAATACCTGCTGAATTTTTCTGAACTGAACGGTAAAGAGGGTTTTATAATTGCACCTTTTGAAAATTCTGAAAGTACTCCCTTTGTTTTGCTTCACCCGGATATCGTAGTTGAAAATGAAAAAGAGATACTGTTCTATCTGGGAAAAGTCAATGCCAGACCAGCTTCTCAATCATGTCCAAAAGACGAATTCGTACGAGCAGATGCCTCTTTGACGTATCAAAAATCTTTTGAACTATTTCAAACGGCCTTACGTTCCAATGTTTGCGAGAAAATTGTGCTTTCAAGAACGCTGGAAAAGCCAAAACCGAAGGGTTTTTCTGCCGGGAATACATTCAAGGCCGCTTGTGATAACTATCCGGAAGCTTTCGTTTATCTTTGTTATACACCCATGACCGGTACTTGGCTAGGCAGCTCACCTGAATTGATTCTGTCCGGTAAAGATACTCTCTGGCATACAGTGGCACTGGCCGGTACTATGAAAGCTTCTGCCAATGAAATGACTGCTCCATGGGACGAAAAAAATATCAGGGAACAGCACATTGTCTCCAATTATATTGGCAAGCAACTGGAGTTGAGCAATTTGACTTACGTCAGGAAAGGTCCTTTCACTGCCAAAGCAGGTGGGCTGGTCCATCTGAAGACAGAATTCAGTTTTGAAATGGATGGAAGTAGTCGCATTGGTGATTTACTGGAGTCGCTGCATCCCACTCCTGCTGTTTGTGGCTTCCCTAAAAAAACAGCCTATCGTTTGATTCTGAAAAAAGAGGGTTACGACAGAAAATATTACAGCGGTTTTATCGGTCCGCTTTCCATGAATGGAAAAACCGATTTGTTTGTCAATCTGAGGTGTATGGAAATAAAACCCGACACGTTGACTTTTTATGCCGGGGGTGGCTTGATGCCTGATTCTGATGTGGAGTCTGAATGGCTGGAAACAGAAGAAAAAATGCAAACAATGCTTTCGTTAATCAATTTTAAAAACGAATAAACGCGATATCATGTTCTCAACGAAACAAAATGTCCTTCAGGCAGTTGCATTACTGAAAGCACATGGGATTGACCACATAGTCATTTCTCCGGGGTCTCGAAATGCGCCTCTGGCTCACTGTTTCAGTCAGGATCCGTTTTTCAGGTGTTTTTCCATCGTGGATGAACGGAGTGCCGGTTATTTTGCCATTGGAATGATGGACAAACTTCAAAAACCGGTAGCCTTGTGCTGTACTTCCGGGTCGGCCATTTTAAACTATGGACCAGCTGTGGCTGAAGCTTTTTATCGGGAATTGCCACTGGTAGTGATTTCTGCAGATCGAACATCTGCCTGGATAGGCCAGATGGATGGGCAGACGATTCCTCAGCAAGGTGCTTATGGCGGGTTGGTACGTAAATCGGTTCAATTGCCTGAAATTCATTCTGAAGAAGATTTATGGTACTGCAACAGGCTGATCAATGAGGCACTGATTGAATGTAATCGGAACGGTGCAGGCCCTGTACACATCAATATTCCAATATCAGAACCTTTGTTTGATTTTTCCGAAGAATCACTTCCTAACGTGAGACGAATTCAGACCTATTCCGGAAAAATAATGACTAACATGTCTGATTTTTCTGAACGTTGGAATGCTTCTGAAAAGAAAATGATACTGGTTGGACAAATGCCGGTGAATAAAGCACTGTCTGAACTTTTAGAAAATCTAGTGGTCAATGAAGATTGCGTTGTGCTTTGTGAACACCTGGCCAACATTTCATCACCCCATTTTATTGGGAATTTTGATGCTTTGCTTACTTCCCAGGCAAATGCTGAGGCATTGGTCCCTGATCTGTTGATCACACTGGGAGGCCATGTGGTATCCAAAACAATCAAGAATTTTTTCAGGCAGCATCAACCCAAAAATCATTGGCTACTTTCACCGTCGGGTGTTTGTGTGGATACGTTTCAATGCCTGACGGATTTGATAGAAACGGATGCTTTGTCGTTTTTTGGTGAACTGAAAAAAGGGAGTTCCAAAAATAGAGAATTTGTTCCTACCTGGAAGAAAGCCTCATCGGAAGTTCCAATGCCTGGCAGGGACTTATCTTTTTCGGATATAACAGTTGTTGGGACTTTTCTGAAGGCTCTTCCCTCCCATTCATCCCTTTATGTTGGGAACAGTTCTTCGGTGAGAAACAGTCAGTTTTTTCCACTGCCTGCCGATACATCTGTTTTTTGTAACAGGGGCACCAACGGCATTGAGGGTTCTATCAGTACAGCTTCGGGGTATGCTGCTTTGTACGAAGGGTTGACTTTTCTGGTGGTTGGTGATCTTAGTTTTTTCTATGACCTGAGTGGTCTTTGGAACAAATACTTTTCGGGAAACCTGCGCATACTTCTGATCAACAATGGTGGCGGAGGTATTTTTCACCTGTTACCCGGTCTCGATAAATCGAATGCGCTGAATCCTTTCATCGCTGCTCAGCATGATTCTTCTGCAGAAAAATGGGTTTTCGCTGCTGGTTTTGAGTATCTGAAAGCTTCCAACGAGACTGAACTCCATGAGGCACTTTCGGTTTTTGTGGCCTCAGAATCTTCTAAACCTATTGTAATGGAAGTATTTACATCATCTGAAGTCAATAAGTCAGTATCCAATTTTTACTATCAACAACTTAAAAATAAATAAGCGATGTCAACCGTTAGAAATTGGGAAACCATCAAGGAATACGAAGACATTCTGTTCGAATATTTCGAAGGAATAGCAAAAATAACCATCAACCGTCCGCGTTACCGCAACGCTTTTACACCAACAACGACGATGGAAATGAGTGATGCATTGACTATTTGTCGTGAAAATCAGGATATCAGCGTGGTTGTGCTCACTGGTGCAGGCGACAAAGCTTTTTGCTCCGGTGGCGACCAGAATGTGAAAGGTCATGGCGGTTATATCGGCAAAGACGGTATTCCCAGACTGAGTGTGCTAGACGTCCAGAAACAGATTCGCTCCATTCCAAAACCAGTCGTAGCCATGGTCAATGGTTACGCCATTGGTGGAGGTCATGTGCTTCACGTGGTTTGCGACTTGTCGGTCGCTTCCGATAATGCCATCTTTGGTCAGACAGGCCCTAATGTAGGCAGTTTTGATGCTGGCTTCGGGTCTTCTTACCTGGCTCGCATTGTTGGTCAGAAAAAAGCCAGAGAAATTTGGTTTCTTTGCCGTCAATACTCCGCTCAGGAAGCATTGGATATGGGATTGGTCAACAAGGTGGTTCCGTTGGATCAACTGGAAGACGAAGTGGTGGAATGGTGCCGCATCATGATGCAACACAGCCCGATGGCCATGCGAATGATCAAGTGCGGACTGAATGCTGAGCTCGATGGTCAGGCTGGCATTCAGGAATTGGCAGGCAATGCAACTTTGCTCTACTATATGACTGAGGAAGCTCAGGAAGGTAAAAATGCTTTCCTCGAAAAAAGAAAACCCGACTTCAGCAAATTCCCAAAATTCCCTTAAATATCCATGGTTTTCAAGACCAAGATAGAGCGATATACCTTGCAATTCAGAAAACCTGCAGGGACTTCACGTGGAGTGTACCAGATTCACAAGGTCTGGTTTGTCCGCATTTCTTCTGTTGATGAACCCAGCCGTTTTGGTATCGGTGAATGCGCGCCGCTACCTGACCTGAGCTGTGATGCGTTGCCGGATTACGAGGACATTTTGGAGAAGGCTTGTCTGGATTTTGAATGTACCGGAAAAATCGATTACGAGGGTTTGGGTCCTTACCCTTCCATTCTTTTTGGTCTGGAAACGGCCCTGAGGCATTTTGAACGGGGTTCTTTCGCCTTATGGGATACGCCCTTTTCGAGAGGTGAATCAGGTATTCCCATCAACGGCCTCATCTGGATGGGCACCTATGAAGAGATGTCCCAACAGATTGAAGAGAAAATAAAGTTGGGTTTCAAATGCATCAAACTGAAGATCGGGGCTATCAATTTTGAAAAGGAACTGGAGCTGATCAGGCAAATCCGTCAGCGTTTTTCACCGGAAATGATCACACTTCGGGTTGATGCCAATGGCGGTTTTACGCCCGAGGATGCGCCTTCAAAATTGGCCCGCCTTTCTGAGCTGGGTCTTCATTCCATTGAACAACCCATCCGAGCCGGACTAGGATCTGAAATGGCAAAACTGACAGCCTCAACACCCTTACCCATTGCATTGGATGAGGAGCTGATAGGTTGTCATCTATTTGCGGATAAACGAATCTTGTTGCAAAAGATCATGCCGCAGTACATCATTTTGAAACCAAGTTTGCACGGAGGTTTTAAAGGTTGTGCGGAGTGGATTGAACTAGCTGAGCACTTGAAAATTGGTTGGTGGATCACTTCGGCACTGGAATCGAACATCGGTTTGAATGCGATTGCACAGTGGACGGCAACTTTAGGAAATCCTATGCATCAGGGACTCGGAACTGGTCTTTTATATTCCAACAACTTGGAAATGCCTTTGGAAATAATTGGTGAAAAATTATTTTACAATTCTAATAACCAGTGTTTTGGTCCATCTTATTTAAACAATCTATTTAATTCTTATATCCAAACAATCACCATCGAAGGTCAACCTTTTTCTGTGGAAGATATTCAGGAAGAATTGAAAAAGGCAACCGACTTTCGCCTGGAATTATTCCGTTTTCTGGAAGACTGGTTCAGCCCTTCGGAAGAAATGATCATTCACACTTCGGGTTCTACGGGAAAGCCCAAATCTATGTTTGTGGATAAAAAATTCATGAGGCAAAGTGCTTTGCTCACCTGTTCCTATTTAGGTCTAAAAGCGCAAGACAAAATTTTGCTTTGCATGCCACTCCATTTTATTGCGGGAAAAATGATGGTGGTACGTGCGGTGATGGCTGGACTGGATATCTATCCTGTTGCTCCTACCGGACATCCTCTGAGTGATACCGATCAGACGTTTCGTTTTGCATCAATGGTACCGCTGCAGATTTTCAACACGCTGCAAAATCCTGTTGAAGCAGAACGTCTGAGGAAGGTGTCAATTCTTCTGATTGGAGGTGGTGTCATCAGTCCTTCTCTGGAAAAAGTACTGAAAGATTTCCCGAATGAAGTCTATGCTTCCTATGGCATGGCAGAAACGGTTTCACACATAGCCTTAAGACGGGTGAATGGTCCTGAAGCCAGTCTGAGCTTCACTCCGCTCCCATCGGTCAGTCTTTCCCTGTCTGAGGACGATTCGCTGATTATTGATGCTCCTATGGTCAGTTCGAAACGGCTTTATACAAATGACAGGGCTGAGATTTACCCGGACGGGTCTTTTAGAATCCTCGGTCGAAAAGACAATGTCATTTTGACTGGTGGTATGAAGGTACAGGCTGAGACCCTGGAAGAAACCCTGAGTACCTTTATTGAGGTTCCATTTGCCATCACTTCTCTACCGGATCCTAAATTCGGGGAAATAATTGTATTGGTTGTAGAAAAGCCCATCGATGAGACAGTATTATCTGTCCATCTGCCTGCCTATCAAGTTCCAAAAAAGGTCGTTCTTTTGAAAGCCATTCCCCTTACGGAAAGTGGAAAAATAAACCGCGCAAAATTGAGGGACCTGATCTTATAGGATTTCTTTTACCGCGAAGGCCAGCAAGACCTCCAGGGTGGTCGTAACAACGGATCCTGAAAAACGTTTAAGCGCCAAAATACTCCTACCTTCTTCTTTCATGGTGTAAAGCATGGCGTTTTGTTTAAGTCCCTCTACCAAAAAGGCTTTTTCCTCCGGTGAAATCTTTTTGACTTCAAGCAGTCTGGCGTAATCCTGCAAATGACCTCTGGACATTCTCAGATATTCTTCTATATCACTAAGAGCTGCTTTAGTGTGTTTCTTGAATTTTTTCTTGACCAAAGAAATCAGTTCTTTTTCAAGTTCTTTGTAAAATGCGTCAAAGTCCATAGGTTTTTATTTAAGTCTTTGTTTCTCTACTTCTTGTATGAGGTTAAAAGCCTCCTCGACTAAATTTCTTTGCAGTACAATGAAAGTCTCGCTCATGACCGTGTCTTTTCGCCATTTTTCCATACTCCCATTCAACAAATTTCCTTGCGGATCCAAAAGTAGCGTCCATTGTTTCACTTTCACACTGTTGTGCTTTCGCATCTTTTCTTGTTGAGCCAGAGATGCCAGGTCCGATTTGAGTATATCCACTTTGGTTTCATACTTGGAATAAGGTTCGGTGGCTTTTTCCAGGATAGACAAGGTTTGTTTTTTCAGCTCAGCGGTCTGATCATAAATATACGGACTGTATACCGGAGCACACGAAACCAGGAACAATAAGCAGAAAATCAAACTTTGAATGAGTGTTTTCTTTTTCATCATATAGCTATTTATTCAATGTAATATTCATTTTTATGTCGCAAATATATAACATATTTTAAATATAGCAAGGATGTTTATGACATTTGCAAAAATCGACAATAATTGTTTCCTTTGTATAAAATGACATGTTATGAGTAGAACGATCAAAGCCGGGCTGGTGCAAGCTGCTATCAGTCCCGATGTAGAAGCAAACAAAATGCTTTTGGCTGAACGCGTCCGGTCTTGCCAAAAACAAGGTGCAGAACTGGTGGTGTTGCAGGAACTTCACAATTCTCTGTACTTTTGCCAGACTGAAGATGTTACGGTTTTTGATATGGCTGAAACCATTCCGGGACCTTCTACTGATTTTTACGGTGATTTGGCCAAAGAGCTCGGTATCGTATTGGTTTGTTCTTTGTTCGAAAAGCGGGCTCCGGGCTTGTATCACAATACAGCCGTCGTCTTTGAAAAGGATGGATCTATCGCCGGAAAATACCGTAAGATGCATATTCCGGACGACCCTGCTTACTACGAAAAATTTTATTTTACGCCAGGTGACCAGGGCTTCAAACCCATTGAAACGTCTTTGGGTAAACTCGGCGTTTTGGTTTGTTGGGATCAATGGTATCCGGAAGCCGCTCGTATGATGGCTTTACAGGGCGCTGAGCTCCTTATTTATCCTACAGCTATCGGTTGGGAAAGCAGTGACATTGATGATGAAAAAAGACGCCAACAGGATGCCTGGGTGATTTCACAACGTGCACATGCGGTCGCCAATGGTATACCGGTCATTGCTGTGAACCGGGTAGGTTACGAAGCAGATCCTTCTGGTCAAACATTCGGCATCCATTTTTGGGGACATAGTTTCGTGGCTGGTCCTCAGGGTGAGATTCTGGCTGTAGCCTCATCCGATACTCCTGAAATCCTTCTGGTTGACATTGACCTGACGCGTTCGGAAAATGTGCGTCGTTGGTGGCCTTTCTTAAGGGACAGACGCATTGATGCTTATGATTTGTCAAGGCGTTTTATCGATTAACCGACTGGCTTTTTCCTTCATTCGTCGGGTAATTTGAGTGATTTCATCGATTTTGGCTTTTTCTGTGGTTTTTGACAGGTTACATTTGTGGAAACTTTAAAACCCTACCGTTATGCATTCAAATTTCAAATCAGACAAACGTTGTAGTCACCCTCGCAATCATGGGTTGACTTTCTCCATCGTTTTAATTATTGTGGGCATACTTTTTTTAGGCGTTAATACCGGGATGTTTCCTATCCTGTATAAACCGTTATTTTCATCCTGGCCTATCTGGAGTATTTTTGTAGGAATTTACTTACTGCTGAACCGGTCTTTATTTAGTGCCAGTGTTTTGCTGACTCTTGGTATTTTCTATATCATTCCGCAAATTGGGGACATCAATCCTGCACTCAACATTCCACCGGACTTCGCCCATGTTTATTGGCCTGTTCTGCTGATTGTAGCCGGTCTTTTCTTTGCGATTGGAAAGATTTTCTTTAAATCTTGCTGCAAACATGGGCATTTTGCTAAAGTCTGCAATGCCGATGTCTATACGAGCAAATTTGAGACCGAGGATGGATTTGTACAAATAAGCTCTTCTTTTGACAGCCGTAAAAACATTGTGCTGGACCCTGTTTTCAAAGGTGGTCGCATAGATTGTTCGTTTGGTGAGGTTATTATGGATTTACGTAAGACCAGTTTGCCTGAAGGTAAAACGACTGTGTACATCAATGTGAATTTTGGATCTGTGATTGTCATTGTTCCAGACAGCTGGAATGTAAAATTACAAGGTGACTCTATGTTCGGTTCCTTTACCGATAGTCGGCTTTCTCCTTCCTTCCAGCAAGAAGACAACCGAGTGTTGCTCATCAACGGCAAATGTTCTTTTGGAGAATGTAAACTCAGAGATTAAGGCATTATGCAACATTCTGCCTTTCAAAATATTCCCCGTTTTTTACTTTTTTCAGGTTCCTGCCTGTTGATTGGTCTGGCCGTCGTAGTCAGCCAATCAGGGCTGGTACCTGTTTCCTTTGGCGCACTGGTCTTGGATGGTTTGTTTTCTGCGCTGGCTTTTGGTCTGATTTCTATTTTGTTATGGTATGTCATTCGTTTTGCCAGCCTGAATGGTAATGACAACATTCAGAAGTTGGTCAATTACACAGCCTTGGTTATTTTGGTCAATCTGATCTGGCTGGGTTTGGATTATCTGTTCATATATATCTGCGTTTCTGAGGCCAATTTCTCTGCTTTGATGAAAAGCGTACCTATGAAAATCATTTTGGGTATCTTGATTTATACAATGGCTATCCGGATTTTGAATGGTTTCACTGCGAAAGAGGATTCAACTGAAGATGAACTGGAGGAGGAAAAAAAACCGGACTCTCATAAACTTGGAGTGGAGGAAGTTTATGCGAATCCGGTACCTAAGGTGGGGTGGCTTCAAAAAATAACTGTAAAAGTGGGGCAAAAGATTCATGTCATTGCCGTCACTGATATTCTTTTTTTACAAGCTGAGGGGGATTATGTGAAAATCTTTACAGCTTCCAATCATTATATTAAAGAGCAAACTATGAAATATTTCGAGGAAAACCTCTTAAATTTAAAGTTCATCCGCATTCATCGGTCATTTATTGTCAATGTTGATGCCATTTCCAGAATAGAACTCTATGAAAAACAATACTATAGAATCACTCTTCATTCCGGACATCAACTAAAAGCCAGCACTACTGGCTATCGTTTGCTAAAAAACTTACTTCAACTCTAGAAAAAGCAAAATACGTTTATCGTTTAACTGACCGCAAATTTAATGAAATTTATAGTATAACAAAATATATTACCGATTAATTTAATGTATTTATCGATAAAACATCACATTACGTTAAAATTTCCAAATTCGCCATGATTCGAGCGCTTGTAGGGTGAGCATCTCCAATCCATTCTTAATAGCAGCACCCTGTTTCTCTCCCTTTTCCAAAAACAGCGTTTTTTCCGGATTGTAAATGGCATCAAAAAGTAGGTGATGCGGACCAATGGATAAATAATCTAAGGGAGGATAGTCATTGACGTTGGGATACATTCCCAGGGGAGTCGTATTGACAATGATCTGGTATTCATCGTAAACGGAACGGTCTATTTTTTCATAGGTAATCCGTCCTTCTTCTGGGGTTCTGGACACAAACAGTGTTTCGACGCCCAATTGCTTCAAACCATAATCGACAGCTTTAGAAGCGCCGCCTGTACCGAGAATGAGCGCTTTCAGATTAAAACCACCACGGTTTATAACTTTATCCGCAAAATGGAGCTGAAAGTTACTCCTTAAATGGTCAATATGAGGACGTATGGATTCTCTAAATCCAACTAAATCAGAATTATAGCCTATCAAACGTGGTTTCTTGTTTAAAGTTCGTTCAATCCGAATGGTATTGACGGCGCCAATGGATTCAGCTTCAGGATCCAGTTCATCCAGATAAGGGATAACGGCTTGTTTGTAGGGTATTGTCACATTCAGGCCAACCAATAGGGTATTTTCGGCAATAAGTCCGGGTAATTGTTCAATCGAAGGAAGCGCAAAATTTTCATATTGTGCATCGATGGTTTCTCTTTTAAATTTCTCGGTAAAATATCCGCGGGAAAAGGAATGTGAAAGCGGATACCCCAACAAACCGTACTGTTTCATTTTTTTGCTTGATTTAGATTGGCTTCTTCGTCGTTCTCATTGATGATATCGTCAAATACTTTCTGAGCATTATCATCGAGAACGATGGCCTTGGTAAGATACTCCGAAGCTAACTCCCTGTCTCCCAACTTAGCATAGACCAATGCATAGAAAAGATTTAATCCGGTCAGGTCGTGGTCAAGAATTTCCGCTTCCTGATAGAGGTTTAATGCTTTGATGTAATCACCGGCATCAAAATAGAGATTTCCAAGCGAAGCAAGTACATCTGACTGATCCGGATCAATATCCAAAGATCGTTTGTAGCTCAACATAGCTTCTTCAGACATATTCAGATTGACAAAAACTTCGGCCACATACACCCACGTCTCACTGATGGAGGCGTCTATCCGGAGGGCTTTTTCAAACCAGACTAAACTGGCACTGAATTCTTCTTTTTCCATCAGGCAAATACCAATACCAGTGCAGGCATCCACGCATTTGGGGTCTATATCCAATGCCCGCCGGTAGCATTCGATGGCCTGGTCAAACAGTGTGGCCTTTTCGTAAGATTCTCCTTCATATATCAGGACGGCTGCTGTGATTTCAGAATGTAGTCCGTATTCTTTGTATGCTGCAGCTGCCAGGATAAATTGTCCGTCCTGAAAATAGGAATGAGCTTTTTGCAATTGTGCCAATAAATCCTTGGGATTGACAACCAAGGCGTAATCGTAGGCTTCAATGGCTTCGCTGTAACGACTTTCATTGAAACAGGCCTGACCAAGGTTAAACCAGGTTTCACTGGAATAGGGATCATTATCGAGTATGCGCTTGTAAACGAGTATGGCTTCGCTGGTATTACCCAATTGTTCGTAACTATAAGCCAGTTCAAAAAGCAGGTCTATATTTTTAGGGTCTTCAGCTATGGCTTCGAGCAAAAAATCAACAGCCTCCCCATGCATGCCATCTTCTACCAGTATGCCGGTAATATCAAGACAAAGTGCTGATTTTTCGGAAAGTTCTTCCTCCATTACCTGGTGCAATATCTGTAATGCTTCTTCACGACGGTTAAGCTGCATGAATATTTCTGCACGAACCAGGTTGGCATCCGTATCGTTTCGTTCGGGTAAGCGGTCGATGATTTGCAAGGCACGCTGAGCCTCACCTATTTCCAGGTAAAGCGTGGCACGTTTGAGCATAAGGATACTACTGTTGGGATGCAGGCGCAAGCCCATTTCCACAACATTAGTCGAATCTTGGTATTTACCTCTTTTTTGATAATAATCGGAGATATCTTCCAGCTCATCCACGTCGAAATAACCTGGATGTCCCTCTGAAAGGTTACGTTCGTAACGCTCTACCAACTCCAAAACATCATCTTCTTTCTCTTCGTGTTGCATAGAGTTCTTTTTGTTTGATTAAAATTTTCCTGCAATTTTTCCCCAGGTATCTTTCAATGAAACGGTCCTGTTGAATACCAGATGATCTGGTGTTGAATCAGGATCAATATTGAAATAGCCGACGCGTTGAAATTGGAAATGATCCAAGGCTTTTGCATCCTTTACAACTGTTTCAATCTTGACATTTTTCAATATTTTCAAAGAATCCGGATTAAGCATTTCCAGGAAATCCCGGTCTTTTTCATCCGTAGGATTGGCAACGGTCAACAAACGGTCGTATATACGTACTTCAGCATCGAGACAATGTTGGGTAGAAACACAATGAATGGTTCCTTTGACCTTCATACTGGAATTTGCTTGTCCGGTCTTCGTTTCGGGAAGGTATTCGCAATATATTTCCTTGACTGTTCCATCGTCATTCTTTGCACAAGATGTACAATGTACTACGTAGGCATTTTTTAAGCGAACATCTCTGCCCGGGCATAAACGGAAATATTTACTGGGAGCATCTTCCATAAAATCTTCGCGTTCAACAAATAGTTCTCGGGTGAATGGCACCATGTGGGTACCGGCAGTCTCATCTTCGGGATTATTGATGGCTTCGTTCCATTCCACCTGACCTTCCGGGTAATTGGTCACAATCAGCTTGATAGGGTCAAGAACTGCACTCACTCGGGGTGCTATTTTATTGAGGTGTTCCCGGATACTGTATTCGAGCAATCCCTGGTCTATCACTCCATCAAATTTGGTATAGCCGATGCTGTCAATGAAGTTACGAATGGCCAAGGGTGTATAACCACGTCTGCGCAGACCGCAAATAGTGGGCATGCGTGGGTCGTCCCAGCCTGATACGCGGCCTTCTTTGACGAGCTGTAGCATTTTACGCTTGCTCATCACCATATAGGTAATATTGAGTCTGTTAAATTCAATTTGTCGTGGACGATACGTACCGTCTGTCAACTGATCGATAAACCAGTTATAGAGTGGACGGTGTACTTCAAACTCGAGGGTGCATAGTGAATGGGTGATGCCTTCAAAATAATCACTTTGACCGTGGGCAAAATCGTACAAAGGATATACTTTCCATTTGTCGCCTGTGCGGTGGTGACTCAATTTAAGGATTCGATACATCAATGGGTCACGGAAATGCATGTTTGAATGAGTCATATCAATCTTTGCCCTAAGCACGTGGCTGCCTTCTTCAAATTCTCCGTTCTGCATTCTTTGGAAGAGGTCGAGGTTTTCTTCCATACTGCGATTTCTGTATGGACTTTCTGTACCTGCAGTAGTGGGTGTGCCTTTTTGTTTGGCTATTTCTTCTGCTGACTGATCATCCACATAGGCCAGTCCACGTTTTATCATATCAAGAGCAAACTCGTAAAGTTTGTCGAAATAATCGGAAGCATAATAAAGGTTGTCCCATTGGAAACCTAGCCAGTTGATATCTTCCATTATAGAATCCACGTATTCTACATCTTCTTTTACAGGATTGGTATCATCAAAACGAAGATTGCATTGACCCCCATTGTTATGTGCAATACCAAAATCAAGACAAATAGCCTTTGCATGACCTATATGTAAATAGCCATTTGGTTCAGGTGGAAAACGGGTGACAATCTGACCGCCGTTTTTACCTTCTTTCAGATCATTCTCTACAATCTGTTCTATAAAGTTGAGCGTTTTCTTTACGCCTTCTTCCATTGATTCTTTTTCGGACATATATTAGTGGAATATATATAATACTGTTTATATTTGTGGTACCGGCAAAAATACACAGAATTGTCACATTATTCAAGAATAAGTTCAAAAACATGTTTTATAATATGCTTTTTTATTTGGAGAGTTGTGAAAAAAGGTCAATCTTTGCCACCGTTAACCTAATACAATCTTTTTTACCTTAAGAACTAATACCTATTGAAAACCTATAAAAAGGCCGCTTTGTGAAAAGCGGCCTTTTTGTTTAAGTTATTTTTCGGTCATTTTTTCATTAATTGGTTTTAACATCTTTAGCCTTTTTAAAGATAAAAATCAAAAAAGGACCTCTGGCCACACAATAAATCCCAATTCGTTCAAGCATTTTGGATAAATCCATATATTCGTATCACGATATACCTAATTAATACCATTGCAACATGAAGACTTTCATGGATAAAGATTTCATGCTGGAAAATGAGGTTGCTCAGTACCTTTATCACCAGCATGCAGCGACTCTGCCCATTATCGACTACCACTGTCACCTGGACCCTGAATCCATAGCCAATGACAGGCAATTTGACAACCTCGGCCAGATTTGGCTGGAGGGTGATCATTATAAATGGCGGGCCATGCGTACCAATGGCATCGAAGAACGGTTTTGTACAGGCAAGGATACTTCCGATTGGGAAAAATTCGAGAAATGGTCCGAGACAGTACCTTATACTATGCGAAACCCTTTATACCATTGGACACACCTCGAGTTGCAGAAAGGTTTTGGAGTCAATAAAATCCTGAAACCGGAGACCGCCCGTGAAATTTATGAGGAATGCACCGCCAAGTTGCGCACACCGGAATACTCAGCCCGAAGCCTAATGAAAAAATTCAATGTAGAAGTGGTTTGTACTACCGATGACCCTATCGACAGCCTGGAACATCACTTAAAATTGATGAAGGAAGGTTTTGAGGTCAAGGTTTTGCCTACCTGGCGCCCGGATAAGGCCATGGCAGTGGAAAATTCAACCACATACCGTGCCTGGGTTGAAAAATTATCCATCGTTTCAGGTGTCCATATTTCCAATTATTCGGATTTCATAGATGCCTTACAGGTGCGTCAGAACTTTTTTGCTACCGTGGGTTGCAAACTCAGTGATCACGGTATAGAGGAATTCTATGCAGAGGATTACTCGGATGTGGAAATTGACACTATTTTTAATAAAGTATATGGTGGGACTGAGCTGACAAGAGAGGACATCCTGAAGTTTAAGTCTGCGATGATGGTTCAGTTTGCACAAATGAATTTCAGGAAGGGCTGGACTCAACAGTTTCACTACGGTCCGATACGGAACAACAACTCTCGCCTCTTTGCAAAAATTGGTGCAGACACGGGTTTCGACTCTATGGGTGACTTTACTGTGGCCAAAAACATGAGTCAGTTCCTGAACAAACTGGATGCTCAGAACATGTTGACCAAAACCATTATTTACAATCTGAATCCGCGCGACAATGAAATGATTGCTGCCATGATCGGCAATTTTCAGGATGGTTCTGTTGCCGGCAAGATTCAGTTTGGAGCCGCGTGGTGGTTTCTTGATCAGAAATTGGGCATGATCAACCAGATGAATTCTCTATCCATGATGGGACTCTTTAGTCGCTTTGTGGGGATGTTGACCGATTCCCGGAGCATACTCTCCTACCCGCGTCACGATTATTTCCGCAGAATCATGTGTAATCTGATCGGGACGGATGTCGTGAAAGGGGAATTGCCTGTGAGTGAAATGAATATTATAGCGAAAATGGTTGAAGGCATCTCCTATTATAATGCGCGCAACTATTTTGATTTTTAAAATATTTGCGTTTATTTGTAAACTTGAGATTACAATTTGATCTAAAATTAAAAATAGAACATCACGATGAGCAAAAAAATAGTGACTTTTGGAGAGATCATGCTTCGTTTAGCGACTCCTGGGTACGAACGTTTCAATCAGGCTACTCAGTTTAACGTTTCCTTTGGAGGAGGCGAAGCCAATGTTGCGGTTTCTCTGGCCAATTATGGATTGGATGCAGAATTTGTCACCAGAATGCCAAAAAACGACATTTCCCAATCCTGCTTAATGAATCTTCACAAATACGGCGTTGATACCAGAAATGTCATTTTCGGTGGTGAACGTTTGGGTATCTATTTTCTGGAAACAGGTGCAGTGGCTCGAGCAAGCAAAGTTATTTACGACCGTTCACATGCCTCTATAGCTGATATTCAGCCTGGTATGATCAATTGGAAAGAAGTTCTGAATGGGGCCGATTGGTTCCACTGGACCGGTATTACACCTGCACTTTCACAAGGTGCTGCCGATGCTTGTCTGGAAGCCATCAAAATATGCAACGAAATGGGAATTACCGTATCAACCGACCTGAATTTCCGCAAAAATCTGTGGAATTACGGTAAAACGGCTGCCGAAGTGATGCCTGCATTGGTTGAAGGGTGCGACATCATTCTGGGAAATGAGGAAGATGCTGACAAGGTTTTCGGGCTCAGACCAATAGACTTTGAAGTAGAAAGTTCTGGTGGCGAAGTAAATGCAGGTGAATTTGAACCGGTTTGCGATCAACTCATGAAGCGTTTTCCACGTGCAAAAAAAGTGATCATTACGCTTCGTGGCTCCATCAACGCCAACCATAATACGTGGGGTGGTGTTCTATACACAAATGGAAAACTCTACAAATCAAAAAGATATGACATCACACACATTGTTGACCGTGTAGGCGGTGGTGATTCTTTTATGGGTGGTTTGATTTACGGATTGCTTACGTACACAGATAATCAGAGAGCACTGGAATTTGCGGTGGCTGCTTCCTGTCTGAAACATACCATATACGGTGATTTTAATTTAGTCACGGTAGAAGAAGTAGAAAAACTCATGGGAGGTGACGCATCTGGTCGCGTTTCCCGCTAATCCAACCTATATTAATGGCAAAATTTAATAAGATTCAGGTTTTGACAGCAATGTTTGAAACCGGTATGGTCCCTGTTTTCTACAACAAAGACCCGGAAGTTTCTAAGAATGTCCTGAAAGCTTGCTACGATGGCGGTGTCCGGGCATTTGAATTTACCAACCGCGGAGATTTCGCACAGGAGGTTTTCAGTGAATTGGTAAAATTTGCGGCCAAAGAATGTCCTGAGATGATTGTTGGTATCGGTTCAATTGTTGATCCCGCTACTGCAGCTATGTTCCTGCAAATGGGGGCCAACTTTGTGGTCGGTCCGCTTTTCAATCCGGAAGTGGCCAAAATCTGCAATCGCCGACTGGTACCCTACACGCCTGGTTGTGGTACTGTTTCGGAAATCGGTTTCGCTCAGGAAATGGGTTGCGATCTTTGTAAGGTATTTCCTGCAGGAAATGTCGGTGGCCCTTCCTTTGTAAAAAATGTCAAAGCACCTATGCCCTGGAGTTTGTTGATGGTGACGGGTGCTGTGGAACCAACGGAAGAAAACCTAACTGCCTGGATTAAGGCCGGTGTCACTTGTGTAGGTATGGGTTCAAATCTTTTCCCTGCAGAAATCATCGCTGCCAAAAAATGGAGTCAAATCACGGAGCTTTGCCAATATTCATTGGATATCATTCGTAAGGTGAGGGCTTAATTGTATGAGCACGGTCGGGATAATAAACGAAAAAATGACAAAGTACAGGTGGACCATCTGCACTTTGCTCTTTGCAGCTACCACCATCAATTACCTGGATCGTCAGGTATTGTCTCTTCTGCAGCCTTCATTGGCTGAAGAATTTCACTGGTCAAACAATGATTATGGTAACATTGTTGCCATTTTCTCACTGTTCTATGCTATTTGCATGCTTTTTGCAGGTCGTTTCATCGACTGGATGGGCACCAAAAAAGGCTATGTAGTTGCCATCGCTGTCTGGTCTGCGGGTTCTTGCCTCCATGCTTTGTGTGGTTATATCACCATTAAAACACACGGTTTAGAAAATACGGAAGCCTTACGCCAAATCTCAGACCCATTGCTGATTAGCTCTATTGCCTCTTTTAGCGTAATCATGTTTATAGTCGCGCGAATGGTGCTGGCTCTGGGTGAAGCTGGAAACTTTCCAGCTGCCATCAAGGCTACAGCGGAATATTTCCCAAAACGGGACCGTTCTTTTGCAACCGGTATCTTCAATTCCGGTGCCAATGTGGGTGCCATCATCGCTCCGCTTACTGTGCCCTTTATGGCAAAAGCATGGGGTTGGGAAATGGCTTTTATTGTTGTGGGTGCGTTTGGTTTTCTTTGGATTGGTTTCTGGCTTTTATTTTATCGTCCGCTTGAAAAAAACAAACGGGTAAATGATGCTGAAAGAGCTTATATCCTGAGTGATGATGTGAAAGAGAAGGATGCGGACGTTGAGATTTCTACCAAAAGTATGTCCCTTTTGCAATGTTTTAAATACAAACAGACCTGGGCTTTTAGCCTGGGTAAATTTATGACCGACGGTGTTTGGTGGTTTTTTCTTTTCTGGACTCCTGCGTATCTGGGAACGGAATATGGTATGAGTCCTGAACAAATTGCTCTTCCCATCGGTGCAATGTATACCCTGACTGTTTTTGGTTCTGTTTTCGGTGGAAAATTCCCAACCTATTTCATCAACAAGGGCATGAATCCATACGCCGGTCGCATGCGTGCTATGTTTATCATTGCGCTATTCCCTCTTTTTGTCATTTTGGCGCAACCTCTTGGGCATGTTGAAGCTTTAGGTACTAACGGTTTCTGGATTCCCATTTTGGTTATCGGTATCGGATGTTCTGCCCACCAGGCCTGGTCTGCCAATATGTATACAACAGTGAGTGATATTTTTCCAAAAAGTGCTGTGGCTACTGTTACCGGTATCATCGGTATGGCTGGCGGGCTTAGTTCTTTTTTGGTCAATAAAGGCAGTGGTCTCTTGTTTGACTACAGCGATGCTGCCTGGCAGGGTTACTCCTTTCTGGGTGACTCCGGTAAAAGTCTGGGCTATATGATTGTTTTCACGTTTTGCTCGGTCGCCTACTTACTGGGCTGGACGGTTATGAAAACGCTGGTGCCGAAATACAAGGTGATAAAACTGTAATATGTTTAGAGTGCAAACTACATCGATGTAGCTCGTCTTTCAGTCATCACGTTTTAAAAGAGGGTTACCTGTCAGACGCTTCCTTCTTTGGTCGACAAAAGACGTACACTGTTACTAATCCTATAATTTTGTGGGGATATTAAACGCTTTTTTCTCTCTTTGGCAAAAAACCCCAGTCTGCATAAAACTTCATCTGAGTGATGCAATACAAGGCGCAGGGGCATTTTCACCCGGAGCGTACTTTTCGTACGTGAGGATTTATTTTTTACCCTGCAACGCCGTAGTGCGCGCTCATATTCAGTTTTTAAAGGTTTTTATAAGAAGAGGACATTTTGTTCAATCAACTTGGACACCGGTTTCTCTTCCCCTACCAGCCACACCGTATCCCCAGTCTGCAACTCCGTTTTCGCACCCGGATTGACAATCTGTTGCCCCTCCCTCTCCAAGCCTACGACCAGGCACTTGGTTTTGGAACCAATGGCTGATTCAATAAGGTTTTTGCCGGATAACGGTGAATTTTCAACGATGGGCAGCCCGGCGCAAGTAATACGTTCCTCTTGTTTCTTTCGGTTAAATTCTACTTTGGAAAATCCATGCAAAGTGATAAATGAATGGTCTACAAATTCCAACGAGAAAAATTCATCTTCCTGCAATTTTCGAAGGGAGCTTTTCTTTCCCGCAAGTCGGAGCGTATCTCCAGGTTGCAAAACATAATCGCCCGAAGGAATATTGATGTACTTATTTTCATGAGTTCGGATACGGATCACCATTAAGTTGTAATCTTTACGTATGTGCAGGTCGCGAATGCGCTGACCAATAAAATGACTATCAGCCCTCAAACGTAAAGCACAGGTATAAAGCTTATAATCAAGCCAGTGATTTTTCTGCATATCACTGAGATTCATCACACCGTTGTTTTGCTCAATTTTCCGATAGTTTTCCTCCATCTGTCTTTCATTGAGATTTATGAGGAAACGGGATTCCAGATGCCAAAATCTTTTTAGCAACCACTTAGATCGCATGATAACATACAGAATGCCAATAGCCAGAATTAAATTGATCCAGAAAGGAATGGAAAAATAGGTATTGACTATGAAAAGGATGGTTACCAAAACGGTAAATGTACGCAAACCCACAAAAATGCTCAGGATTTTACGGTTAGATGATTTTTCCATCCAAAGATTGAGCACAGTTGCTGTGGAATCCCCATTGTTACTCAACATAGCCCTTAGAAATGGCGATATCACCAAAATAGTGATCAGGAAAGCTATTCCAGATGAGACGTTTTCGGACAGATACCCTTGCAAAAAGGGATACAAATAGGTAAATGCCATATAAAGGATAGCAATAACAACTATTGACAACACAATCATGTAGGAGAAAAAGTCTTTTAGCATGCTTCTCCATGCACTTTGAACCCGACTTTTTTTCTTGCTGATACGGGGTTGATCGAGTTTTGCCACAACGTTGGGAGGCAACACCCTAACCATAAAATGATAGGCCGGTTCTGCCAGTTTGATAAAATAGGGTGTGGTAAATGTGGTAAACACAGAAACGGCTATTACAATGGGATAAAGGAAAGAATCCGTCACCCCAAGGCTAAGCCCCAATCCTGCAATAATGAATGCGAACTCGCCAATTTGTGCCAGACTAAAGCCTGATTGGAGAGCAGATTTTAAGGGCAAACCAGATAGCAGAAATCCACCGGTAGAGAAAATGATCTGTCCAAAAATAACGGTTAGAATAAGTAACACCACTGGCCAGGCATAATTAGCCAAAATGGCTGGTTCCACCAACATACCAACAGAAACAAAGAAAATGGCTCCAAAAAAGTTTTTCAGTGGCTCCATAATCTTTTCAATGCGTTTAACATCGGTGGTTTCAGCTAAAATGGACCCCATGATAAAGGCACCCAAAGCCGCAGAAAAACCAGATTTTACTGCTATAACCACCATACCAAGGCAAAGTCCGGTAGATACAATCAGCAAAGTCTCTTCGTTCATCAGATTCCTGGCTTTTTTAAGTAAAGAAGGAATCAGGAATATTCCGAAAATAAACCAAAGAGAAAGAAAGAAAGCCAACCTGGCAATACTAAATAACAATTGACTGCCGTCAACTACATTGCTGACTGATATGGTTGAAAGCATTACCATCATAATAACAGCAACCAAATCTTCTACGACCAACAATCCAAAAACGCCTGAAGTGAATGATTTATCCTTTAGGTTCAAGTCATTAAATGCCTTGATAATGATGGTTGTTGAAGACATGGAAAGCATACCCCCCAAAAACAAACAGTTCATGGAAGACCACCCAAGCATTTTTCCAACGGAATAACCACAGATCATCATCCCCGAAACGGTAACCAAAGCGGTAAGTGATGCCGTTTTTCCAACGGAAGCCAGTTTCTTGAAACTAAATTCCAGTCCCAATGCAAAAAGGAGGAAAATAACACCAATATCCGCCCATGTCTGAACATTGGTTGTATCTATCACAGTCACCGGAAGCAATCCTAAATGTGGGCCTGCCAGAATACCAGCTACGATATAGCCAAGAACCAGCGGTTGTTTCAACTTCTTGAATAAAAGAGTGATAAAACCGGCAGAAATAAGTATAAGTGCTAAATCGTAGATCAGTGATGGTAAATGCGACATTGATAATTGTTGAATTGTTAAACGGTATTGTACAAACTTACACATTTTAGAAGTTTTCTCCCAATAAAATTTTATATTTGTCATATCATACTAATACTTTACATTATGATTCTAGACTCGCTTAAAAGCGCTCCGAATTACTACAATTTGAATCCCCGCTTTAAAGAAGCCTTTGATTTTATCGATAAAAATGACTTGAATGGAATGGATCCGGGAAAGTATTTTTTGGATGGGGAAAATCTATACCTCACAATAGCTGAATTTGACGGTAAACAAGCAGAAGCAGCTAAATTGGAAGCTCACAAGAAATACATTGACATTCAACTAGTACTGAATGGACAGGAAACAATGGGTTGGTCATCCATTGAAAATTGTAAGGATGAAATCGATCCATACAACTCAGAAAAAGACATCATTTTCTATACGGAAAAGCCCTCTACTTATTTGATAGTCAATCCAGAAGAATTTGCGATTTATTTCCCTGAAGATGGGCATGCACCCGGAATCAGTAACAGCAGAATAAAAAAAGCGATTGTTAAAGTGTTGGTAGAAACGTCAATAAGAACCAAATAATGAATTCTGAAAAGAAAAAAAGTGTACTGAAATTGGTTAAGAATGACCCATGGCTGGAACCTTTTAGTGATGCCATCAACGGCAGGTATAACTATGCTGTGGATCGTGAAGCAGTGCTTACGGGTGGCAAAAGCCTCTCTGACTATGCCAACGGCTACAAGTATTTTGGGCTTCAAAAATCGTCTGAAGGTTGGTTTTTCCGAGAATGGGCACCCAATGCTACTGCCATTTATCTGATTGGTGATTTCAACAATTGGCAAAAGTTGGAAGCCTATAAACTCAACAGGCTGGAACATGGTGTTTGGGAATTACATATGCCTTTGGACTCTTTACATCATGGTCACATCTATAAAATATTCGTTGAATGGACAGGGGGATCTGGTGAAAGAATTCCAGCTTGGGCTACACGTGTAGTGCAGGATGATTCGACCAGAATATTCAGTGCCCAGGTATGGGACCCTGAACTGTCTTATTCATTCAAACACAAAAACTTCAAACCTGCCACCGGCCCGCTCCTGATATACGAATGCCACATTGGTATGGCTACTGAAGAAGAGCGAGTGGGCACCTACGACGAATTCAGACGAGATGTTTTACCCAGGGTTGCAAAAGCCGGTTACAATACCATTCAGGTTATGGCCATTCAGGAACATCCATATTATGGTTCCTTTGGCTATCATGTTTCGGGATTTTTTGCACCTTCTTCGCGTTTCGGTACTGCTGAAGATCTCAAACGGCTCATTGACGAAGCTCATAGCATGGGCATTTCCGTTATTATGGACATTATCCATTCGCATGCAGTCAAAAATACAGTTGAAGGTTTGGGTATGCTGGACGGCACCAGCAGTCTATATTTTGAAGGAGAACATCCAGCATGGGATTCCCTTTGTTTCAATTATAAAAAAGTAGAAGTGCTTCACTTCCTGCTTTCAAATTGTAAATATTGGTTGGAAGAATTTGATTTTGATGGTTTTCGTTTTGATGGTGTGACATCCATGATTTATAAAAGCCACGGCATCGGAGATCATTTTAGTAATTACAACGATTATTACAACCAAAATCAGAACGGTGACGCTATTTGCTATTTGACAATGGCCAACAAGCTTATTCATGAAGTCAAAGCCAAAGCAGTCACCATCGCCGAAGAAGTGAGTGGTATGCCTGGTATTGCTACTCCTGTCAAGGATGGCGGTATTGGCTTCGATTACCGTCTGGCTATGGGCATTCCGGACTACTGGATCAAATTGATCAAAGAATCCAAGGATGAACAATGGATACCTTCCAACATCTTTTGGGAACTGACCAATCATCGTGAAGATGAAAAAACCATCAGTTATGCAGAAAGTCATGATCAGGCTTTAGTTGGTGACAAGACCCTTATTTTTCGCCTCATTGATGCAGAGATGTATTGGCACATGATGAAGGAGGATTCCAATTTCATCGTTGAACGTGGCATAGCCTTGCATAAGATCATTCGCCTCTTGACTGCAACAACTATTAATGGAGGTTATCTTAATTTTATGGGCAATGAATTCGGACATCCCGAATGGGTGGACTTTCCCCGTCAGGGAAATGGCTGGTCTTATAAATATGCCCGTCGTCAATGGAGTCTGGCCGATAATCCCAACTTGAAATACGAATATCTGGGTACTTTCGATGAAAAACTGATCAAATTGATATCCAAAAATAAGAAACAGTTGAAGTTTTCTCCTGTTGAACGTTGCATGAATGATGGTGACCAGGTTTTGGCGTATCAGCGCGGAGATTTGCTTTTTGTCATAAACCTTCATCCTTATAAGTCTTTTACAGGCTATGGAATGCTGGTAGAAAAGGGCAGTTACAACATTATTCTGAATACGGATTCGGCTCAGTTTGGCGGCTTTGGGCTAATCAATGAAAGTATTGAGCATTTTACACTGAAGGGTCTTGAAAAAAATCCAGATCTGGAATGGCTGAAATTATACATTCCAGCCCGTACCGCATTTATTCTCAAAAAACAATAACCTTAAATATTTAGCAATGGGACATCATCAACTGGACAAACTGGATGAGAAGATTTTAAAAATGATTGCTGAAGATGCCCGCGTACCTTTTTTGGAAGTAGCACGCGAGTGTAATGTCTCTGGAGCGGCCATTCATCAAAGAATTCAGAAGCTCAACAATCTGGGAATCATTAAGGGTTCTGAGTTTATTATCGACGCAAATGCTATCGGCTACCAAACGTGTGCATTTCTGGGTATCTTTCTGAAGGATCCGGAACAATTTTCACATGTGGTGGAGGCTTTGAAAAAAATACCTGAAGTGGTGGAATGTCACTATACAACAGGGCAGTATGATCTATTTATCAAGATTTATGCTAAAAACAATAAGCATATGCTGACCATCATTCATGACAAATTGCAACCGCTGGGATTGTCCAGGACGGAGACGTTGATTTCGTTTAATGAGGCGTTTCGGAGGCATGCTCCCATTGTCGATTTGGACGTTGATGACTAATCTTCGGGTTCGGGTTAAAATCAGAGCGCATTACGGCGTTGCAGGGTTTAAAATAAATCCTCACGTACGAAAAGTACGCTCCGGTTTTTTTTAAATCCTGCGCCTTGTACTGCATCTCTGATTTTAACCCTCAGCGTGGGGTGATTATGAGATGTAAAAGAAGAGAAGAGAAGAAATAAATTTAAGAAAGAAGGGGGGCTGATCAAGTATTTTAATTGGCCCTTTTTTTGTGGGGAAAAGGCGTGATGTTTCAATAGGGTGTAAAGGTCAAGGCGCTGCTTATGAGGCACACCGGAGCGTACTTTTCGTACGTGAGGATTGCCTCGTAAGAAGCAACGCAGAGATTTGCGCCCTATTGAAACATCCGTTTAGAAGAGTTGATAGATGAGGAGCCGGCCGTGATCCAGTTCGATGCGGAAGTTGTCACCTGTCGTTTGGTTGAGGGTGCCTTGCCACCAGGAAGTGAAGTTTCTGTTCTCGATGGGATAGAGTAGACCATGAGCGGTAATTTGTGTATCGGGCGTCAGAGCAAAAATGGAAATCTGTTGACCTGGCAGGCAAGCAAAATTGGTGGATTTGTAAATGGCATCCATGCGACCATAGTCAGTCAATAAACAAACCTCTCCTACCCGTTGTGAATATTCGGCCAACAAGGATATATTTCCTAGTGTATGATCTTCTCTCATTCCGGTAGCACCAAGTATCGTTATCTGATGGATATTCTTCATCAGGCAGTATTCAACAGCTTTCGTCAAATCATTTGTTTCCTGGTCGTCTGATGGGAAAATAATGTCCCTGAATTTGACTTTGAGTTCATTGGAAAGGCTGTCCATGTCGCCTACAATGGCATCTGGTTTCCGACCAAAATTAAGTAAAGATTGTGCCGCTCCATCGCAGCATACAACATGCTCAGCATCCCGAAGGAGGCTGAGCAGTTTTTTATTGGTTGGAAAGGCGCCGTCGGCCAGAATGATCGTATGCATAGAACTTTTAAAAACGTAGCGTTAATTTTGCCAGATAATTGCGGGGAGCTACCGGATATACACCTTTTTCAATATAAGTAGCGTCTCCGTTTGCAAAATGAGCTTCGTAACCCCAGGCATTGCAAATGTACTGATTACTGAGCAAATTATTCACAAAAAAGCCAAGTTCGGCGTCGGCAAAGTTTTTAATCTTGAACGAATAGGACAATGATACGTTTGCGCAATCGTAGGCTGATAGTTTCAGGTCTTCGTTCTGAGTATTGGAAATGTATTGCTCGCTGACGTATTTTTCGGTCAGGTTCAATTTAAAATTCTTTGCCGGTATCAGCGTGACACCAAGAGCTGCAGTCAGTTCCGGTGAAAATGGCAGCGCGGCTTCATCAAAGTGTTGACTCAATTGTGCCGCATCTCCCCAATTGTTGCTCGAGTCGTAGGTCTCAAACCATGTGGTGTAATCGACTACCCGATTGCGGCTCAACGTGGTAGTACCATCTATCTGCAAGCCGCTGAATGGGCGGTAACCAGCTGTGAGTTCAAGACCCATTCGATAACTTTTCGCCACATTGCTCATAAGGGCATAACCTACTTCGTTGAGTTTTCCCGTTGGCACCAGCTGATCCTTATAGTTCATGAAGTAAAGGTTTGCTGAAGTCCTAATTGTCTTGTTGTCAAAGGCATATCCCAATTCATAATCAGTCAGTTTTTCAGCCTTGATATCAGTCCTGGTTCCTGCCTTTAGAGCATCCTTGATGTCAGCTCTGCCTGGCTCGCGATGGGCCACAGCCACGGAGGCAAATGCATGTTGCTCAGGATTAATCTGGTAGAAAAGTCCAGCCTTCGGGTTGAAAAAGTTCCAGGTGCGGTGTTGGGTCATGTCCATCATATCATCGTCGTCAATACCGTTCAACTGATAATCCACATACCGGTATTGCAGGTCCACATACGTATTCAGGCCTTTAACCAGACTGTATTCTGCTTTCACAAAAGTGTTGGCATCTGTTTTATGAGCATTGTTTCTCACCCATTCAAAATCCTGGGGAATAGTGGCATTGAATTTTACCCAAGGCAAAGTCGCAAAGTGTTCACCTTTATAATAGGTATACATAGCCCCTGCCTGAAGGTTGAGCTTTTCTTTTACATATTTGAGGTTCAGATTGGCCGTATAGAAACCATTATCCATGTTTTTACGACGAATCAGGTCGGTTTCTGAATACAGAATATCGTCTACCTTTTGATCGGGCAATCCCATTCCGCTAAAAGATTCTCCTGCTTTGTATTGTTCGTAATAACCAAAACCGTCGGTGTAATTCAATCCTGCATTCAGCAAAAGATGATCTCCCAAAATCTGTGTATAGAATGCCTGAAAATGATGTTGCCTGTAATTGTCACTTTCGTTGTCGTAATATAGACCTTCCGTGATTTGGCCGGCTGGATTAAATCTGGGGTTTATAGCCATCTGCGCTTCCGAAATACCTTCCCAGGTAATCCCAGTGTGTTGATTTCCGTAAATATAGTTGATGTGGAGTTCCGCATTTTTAAATTGTTTGCCCAAGGTGGCAAAAAAGGATTGATGCTTACACCATCCGTTTCGAATATACCCATCGGTAGTCAGGTTGGAAAAACGCATATCCAGGCTGTAACCGTTTCCGAATAAACCGGTACCGAAGGCTATGTTTTGCTGAAAGGTGCCATAACTGCCTGCAGTAGTGGCCGATTCAACATAGGAAGAAGTACCCGGCTGTTTTGTAGTCATATTGACGCTGGCACCAAAAGCTCCGGTCCCATTGGTTGAAGTGCCTACACCACGCTGAATTTGAATGCTTTGCAAGGCAGAAGTCATATCCGGAATGTTTACCCAGTATACATCCTGTGACTCCGGATTATTCAATGGAATACCGTTGAGGGTAATGTTGGTGCGGTTGACATCCGTACCACGAATACGAAAAGAGCTATTGCCGGCACCTGTACCATTTTCGCTGGTTGCCACCAATGAAGGAGTCATCCACAAGACATAGGGCAAATTGTTCGCTACAGTGAGCCCCTGAATGTCTTTAAGCTGTAAATTTGTTTGAGCAACAGGCGTTTTACTGCCAGCGTGATTACCCAGCACAAGAATATCTTCCAGGTTAATGGTTCTGATACTGTCTTTTACTGCAATTTCTTGCGTTCTGGAACTGTTTTGAGAATGGGTACGTGCCGATACCGCGAAGTTTGTAGCAGAAGCTGCTAAAAGGCACAAAAAAATCCTTTTCATGTTCTTTTTTGTTAAAGTGAAACATTAAAAAGGGGTACTATAAAGAGAAGGATACCTATTGGTGCACGATGTGCTGTCTTTTTCCCGACGGTAGCATTACCTACATCCGGTTCAAAGGGTATTATCTCAGCCCTGACTTGCAGGACACCCCTAAAATTCAAGCCAAAGGTACGCTTTTTATTTTTCAAATTTTGTACCTTTGTAAACACATATTTAGAAAAAGACAAGAACATGGGAAAAGTGATTCAGATTGGAGCCGGAGGTGTCGGTACAGTAGTAGCCCACAAATTGGCTCAACATCCGGAAGTTTTTAGTGAAATCGTATTGGCCAGTCGTACCAAATCAAAATGCGATGATATAGCCAAAACAATTGGAAGCAACCATATTCGGACCGTTCAGGTAGATGCCGATGATGTCAATCAGCTTATTGCTTTGTTTAATGCTGAAAAGCCCGAATTGGTCATCAATGTTGCACTTCCCTATCAGGATCTGACCATTATGGATGCTTGTCTGGCATGTGGTGTCAATTACCTGGATACTGCCAACTATGAACCCAAAGAGGAAGCTCATTTTGAGTATTCCTGGCAATGGGCCTATCAGGAACGCTTCAAAAAAGCTGGCCTGACAGCTATTCTGGGTTGTGGCTTTGACCCCGGAGTTACCAGCGTGTGGACAGCCTATGCTGCCAAACATTATTTCGATGAAATTCAGTATCTGGATATTGTAGACTGTAATGCAGGCGATCACCACAAAGCCTTCGCTACCAATTTCAATCCGGAAATTAACATCCGCGAAGTGACTCAAAAAGGCAAATATTACGAAAACGGTCAATGGGTCATGACTGAACCTCATGAAATCCATCAGACTTTGAACTACCCCGAAGTAGGTCCCAAAGAATCTTACCTGATTTTTCACGAAGAGCTCGAATCTTTGGTCAAAAATTTCCCTACTCTTAAACGTGCCCGTTTCTGGATGACCTTTGGACAAGAATACCTGACACACCTCCGGGTGATTCAGAATATTGGAATGGCTCGTATTGACCCTATTATATATAATGGTATGGAAATCGTACCTATCCAATTCCTGAAAGCTGTTCTTCCTAATCCGGGCGAACTGGGCGAGAACTACACTGGCCAGACTTCCATCGGTTGCCGTATCCGCGGTATCAAGGACGGCAAGGAAAGAACATATGCCGTTTACCAGAATTGCAGCCACGTTGAAGCCTTCAGAGAAACAGGTACTCAGGGTGTAAGCTACACAACCGGTGTTCCTGCCATGTGTGGAGCCATGATGTTCATGACAGGCGTATGGAAAAAACCAGGCGTCTTCAATGTAGAAGAATTCAACCCCGACCCATTTCTGAAAGCACTGACCGAAAACGGTTTACCCTGGAAGGAATTTTTCGATACAGACCTTGAATTTTAGTTTTAAAAATCGTTTTATATTTATTATTATTTAACATTGTAATAATACATAAAACGACATTTTTAAACTATCTTTGACAAAAACAATTAATCATAATCCATATACAATGGCAAAAGAAAAAGAACCGGCAGAAGCAAAAACCCCGGCAAATGAAAAGCTAAAAGCCTTGCAGGCTGCGATGGAAAAAATCGAAAAAAGCTATGGCAAAGGTTCCATCATGAAGATGGGAGATGAAGCTATTGAAAACATTCCTGTTATTTCGAGTGGATCTATTGCCCTGAATGTAGCTTTAGGTGTGGGTGGATATCCTCGCGGACGCGTCATTGAAATCTACGGTCCGGAGTCATCCGGTAAGACCACTTTGGCCATTCATGCCATTGCTGAAGCTCAAAAAGCGGGTGGTATTGCAGCCTTTATTGATGCAGAACATGCATTCGACCGTTTCTACGCCGAAAAACTTGGTGTTGACGTTGAAAACCTTTGGATTTCTCAACCAGACAGTGGTGAACAGGCATTGGAAATTACAGAGCAATTGATCCGTTCTTCAGCCATCGACATCATCGTAATCGACTCTGTGGCAGCATTGACTCCCAAAGCTGAACTGGAAGGCGAAATGGGTGACTCCAAAATGGGTCTGCAGGCTCGTCTGATGTCTCAGGCTTTACGCAAGCTCACCGCTGCCATCAGCAAAACCAATACAACTTGTATTTTCATAAATCAGTTGCGTGATAAAATCGGTGTTGTTTTCGGTAATCCTGAAACAACAACCGGTGGTAATGCCCTCAAGTTCTATTCATCTGTTCGTCTGGACATTCGTCGTATTGGTCAGATCAAGGATGGTGATGAAGCAACGGGTAACCTGACTCGCGTTAAAGTGGTCAAGAACAAAGTGGCTCCTCCTTTCCGCAAGGCTGAATTTGACATCATGTACGGTGAAGGTATTTCCCGCTGGGGTGAAATTGTTGATATGGGTACGGAATACAACATCATCAAGAAGAGTGGTTCCTGGTACAGCTACGGTGAAACCAAAATTGGTCAGGGCCGTGAATCTGCCAAGGAATGCATGCGTGAAAATCCGGAACTGTCCGAAGAGATAGAAACAAAAATATACGCTGCAATTAAAGAAAAGCACGATTTAAAAAAATAATTGAATTCAATTATAAAATTAAAAAAAGCTGCCTCCAAAAGAGGCAGCTTTTTTTAATTTAACCCGCTAAGCGAACAGTGGATAGCGGCATGGCTGACGGCGACTTCGACGGCAGAGCGCAGGGAATGTACCGACTCCGGCAAAACAAAATATCGAAGGCACTTGTGACTAGATTTTTGTGCCGGAGAGGTACGTTACCAAGCAAGGACTAGTGAGCCGGAAGTTATGTCGCTTTCCAATGGTAGCGCTGTCTAAAAAAACAAAAGCTGCCCTTTTAAGGCAGCTTCCGAAATTTTTAGAAAAGGAATGCAGTACTAACCGCAACTTGCAAGAATTTTATTCAAATATTCCCAGTGAATCACAATACGCAATTTCCGCATCCACCACAAAGTGAATCTCGTCATCCGTATAGAATCCTACTTTATCCTTCTTGGCATTCTTGACAACAAAAGCGGTCATTTCATCCAAGTCGACATCTACTTCTTTTTCTTCGTCGGTGAGAAAGCCTTTTTCTTCGTAAAATTCATAAATCAGATCGACCAGATAATTGAGGTCATCATCCGAAAACTTCTCTTTTAATTCCTGTGGGAGTTGATTACGAATAAACTTGATGGCTTCATCGTCATCGTACTCCATGAAATCTTCGTCATTTACATCCATAGTTTTTTGTTTTTTGTTCAATTTTTTTCATCAATGTGAATATCCCTGAAACCCAGGAAATACAGGATACCATCCAGTCCAATCGTAGAGATGGACTGACCGGCACTTGCCTTTACTTTGGGTTTGGCATGAAAGGCAATACCCAGACCAGCTAGGTCGATCATGGGTAAATCGTTGGCTCCGTCACCGACAGCAATTGTTTGCTGAAGGTCAATATGTTCAACCTGAGCAATCAGGCGCAATAGTTCCGCTTTCCGTTTTCCATCGACAATATCGCCAATGTAACGTCCTGTCAGTTTTCCATCCTCGATTTCAAGCTCGTTGGCGTAGACGTAATCCACTCCGAAACGCTTCTTCAGACAATCACCAAAATACGTAAAACCACCTGAAAGAATGGCAATTTTGAAACCAGTACGTTTGAGTACAGACATCAGCTTATCGGCACCTTCCATGATGGGAAGGTTTTCAGCAATCTCTTTCAAAATAGACTCGTCCAGTCCTTTGAGCAGGGAAACACGCTGGGTAAAACTTTCCTGAAAATCAATTTCACCGCGCATAGCAGATTCCGTAATAGCTCTGACTTCTTGACCTACTCCTGCCCTATCTGCAAGCTCGTCAATGACTTCTGTTTCAATCAGGGTTGAATCCATATCAAAACAGATGAGACGGCGGTTGCGACGAAAAATGTTATCTTCCTGAAAGGAGATGTCCACATTTAGTTCAGAGGACAGTTCCACCAGATCACGTTGAATATTTATCTTATTTTTAAGGTCCCCTCTAACGGAAAGCTCAATACAAGAACGAACATTTTCTTTACTCTTGTCCAAAGGAATACGACCAGTTATTCGTTTGATGGAATCAATATTCAAATTCTCACCGGCGATGATTTTAGTCACTCTGGCTACTTGTTCGGCCAACAGGCTCTTGCCAAGCAGCGTTACAATGTAACGTCCCATGCCCTGACGGTTTACCCAGGAATTATAACGATCATCTGAAACCCAAGAAAAACGAATGGTCACTCCCATTTCTGATGCCTTGAAAAGCAAGTCTTTCATGGCATCTCCGGAATGCTTTTTATCGTGAATTTGAAAAAGTATGCCTAAATTAAGGCTATGGTGAATGTCAGCCTGTCCAATATCGAGAATCTCAGCTCCATATTTGCCGAGTACTTCTGTCATGGCAGCAGTGACACCGGGACGATCTTCGCCGGTGATACTCACCAATATTATTTCATGTTCTGTGGCCATTATTGGTTTAAAAGAGCTACTGATTTATGCTTGTTCTGCTTCTTTCTTTTCTTCCTTCTGTACGGAGAAGTCTGTATTTCCGGATTCAACCAGAATATTGTACCATTGAATCAGTTTCTTGATATCGGTTGGATAAACGCGGTCACGGTCGAAATCAGGCACGATGGTAGCGAAGAATTCACGCAGGGCGTCTGCAGTCGCTTTTGGGTCAATGCCGGCTTTTGCACCTGCTTCTTTTGTTTTGAGGGCTTCGAGAATTTCACGCAGGGGTTTATCTTCACCCTGAGTAAACATGGAAACATCGTTCAAAGATACTACTTTGTCTGCCGAATGAGCAGGCATACGTTTGCCATCGATCAAAGATTCAACGATCAGCATATTCTTAGCTTGTGAAAGAACTTTGTATAAACCGGGTTTACCAGAAATAGATACGATTGCTTTTAACATTTTGAATAATCTTTTAAGTTAGTTATAGCTATTAATTCTGCAATCACTTTTACAAGGATTGCGATTGTACAATTTTTAATACTTGCGGCAAAAGGGCCTGAACACCGTCATTGACCAGAATAATGTCTGACTTGGCTATTTTGTCAGATTCAGCCATTTGACTTTTCATTCGTTCTCTAACGGACTCCGGACCAATGCCGTTACGCTTGCTTACGCGTTCTATTCGATCAGACTCAGGTGCTGTTACACAAATAATCTGATCAAAATTGTTTTCCAGGCCAGCTTCAAAAAGGATGGCTGATTCCTCAATTAATAATGGATTTTGACTATTTTCCTGTACCCACTGAATAAAATCATTTTCAACAACTGGATGTATCAACGCATTGACAGCCTGAAGGGCTTTTTCATCAGAAAATATTTTTTTTGCCAGAGCTTGTCGATTGAGTTGATCGTCTATATACATTCCCGGGCCAAAGAGTGCGCTAATTTCCTTTTTGAGTTCCGGATTTGTATTACATAGTATTTTGGATCGGGCATCTGAATCATAGACGGGAATACCCATCATCCGAAACAGCTCGGACACTACCGATTTCCCGCTTCCAATACCTCCTGTTAAGCCAAATATTCTCATCTATTTCTTTTCTATCAAACAATCTACAAATTCAGGTTGAATACGGATATTGCGAATAGTTGACGGATTTTTGGTTACTTTCACTTTTTGTGAACGTTTTTCAGATTTCATCAGATCGGTATGATCCACAGTGATTTCAAAATCTGTATCTTTTATTTTCTTATAAGATGAAAGCCCCACAAAAAATGTAACCTTGACTGTTGGTGGAAAGGAAAGCAAGTATTGTCCGGAAGGAAAATTCAAGCCAGTAACAGGAATCGTCAAAGTTTCCTCAGTGAATTCTTCTACATTTAATTTCACCTGAATGCTCTTTGTGGAGAAGCGTACACCCTCAATGGGTTTCAATCCAACAGTAACGTCCATGCTGTCTTTCAAGTCTTCAAGCTCAAGCAAATCTGTTTCTACCAGATGAATATTGCTTAGTACATCGGCAGGGGCATATATATTAATTATAGATGGGTACAATGCCGGGGCTTTAGAAAAAAAGTGCTGCGATGAAAGACTCAGTCTGGATTTTAGTTGAACTGGTACAGTCTTGACTGCTTTCTCTACAAAATAGATTGCTATGGTATCCGGTGAGATACGCAATAACTGCGTGGTTGAAGACATTCGGTTACGTAAAAAAGCATCAAAAGAAGAGGAAGGAATATGGGCTATGCGATCCTTGCGATACCAATTCATGAGATTGACACGAATGGTCATTTCTTTTCTGTGCCTATAGGTATAATACAGGTTTGTACCTTTGTCGCGCAAAGTGATTTTAAGTGTCTTTGGCAACTTATTGGTGATGTATATATTGTCAGGTACCTTAGTATAGGATACAGGAATTTCTATTTCGACTTCGCTAACATCCTGAAGGCTTTGTAGCACCCAGAAAAAGCAGGAAATCAAAAGAAAAATCAGAAAAATCAACAGTTCTTTACTCAAGGATCTCCTGAAAAAGATGCGAATTTTTCTGATTGTTTTTTTTAGAAACGTCAATATCATTGATGATTCTTTCACTGAAAGTGATTATTTTTTTTCTAGTGTGGCCTGAGAATCGGTGCCGGCTGCAAAAACAGCTGATTTTTCTACACGGATACGTACATTTTCTGATATTTCAATAATAAAAGAATCGTCTTTTACTTCTTTGATTTTACCATATATACCACCGGAAGTAATGACACGATCGCCAGTTTTGAGAGCAGCACGTGATTTCTGAATTTCTTTTTGCTTCTTGTTTTGTGGACGAATCATGAAGAAATAAAAAACAACAAAAATAAGAATCAGAGGAAGCAATGTTCCCATTGTTCCCATACTTGAGGCTGGAGCCCCTGCTGCTGAAGTACCTGTTGAAGCTAGTAAAAAGATGCTTGCTAAAGTCATGGTTGTATTTTTTTAATAGATGATTGGCAAATATACTTATTTTTCAAACAAAATCAAGACAATTGCCCTTGTACTTTTATGCCTTAAAAAGTTTGTTTTCCTTACGTAAATTGGTAACGATGTGATCAAGTGTGCCATTGACGAATGTACCGCTCTTTTCTGTGCTGTAGGTTTTGGCAATATCAATATATTCGTTTAGACTGACATTGACAGGAACACCTTGTATCTCGATGATTTCTGCCAGAGCAACCTGCAGGATCAGCAAGTCCATCATGGCAAGGCGATCAATTTCCCAATTCTTAATTGCTTCGTCGATAAGTATACGATATTTTTCGCGGTTTCTAATAGTTGAGCAGAAAAGTTCGGAAGCAAACTTATGGTCGGTTTCATCCTTAAACATAGGGAGTAGATCTTGTTCAACTCCATTTTCTGGCTTGAAACGTTTGATGGTCTTCATGACAAAGGTAATGATAATGTCCAAATCATCGTTCCAATAAATGTTTTGTTCTTCCAGCACTTCTGTCAGATCATCGCTTTTTTGGAGAATGGATTTGAATATTTTTCGCCAAAGTTCCTGATCAGCTTCGTAACTGGCTTTAGGTGCGCTCATATATTCTTCGTAGAAATCACTGGAGATAATTTCTTCGTATGTAGACTTGATGAAGGAGTCGTTATTGGCCCAAGACATTTTGGTGTTGTTCAGATAGGATCCCAGAGCGTCATTTTTGGCTAGTTGAGCCACAAATGCATTTTCGATAAAACGACAATTGGGATTTTTTTCCTCTTCTGATGGGATATACTTGTTGCGGGCACTGTCTAAACGCTGTTCGGCGTAGTTGGTTATCGCAAGTATCAATTGAAGGAGGTAATGATACAAATCACAAGCCTTTTCGATACTGTGGAAAAACTCTTTTTCTGCTTTGGCCAGGTCTTTTGAATCGCTTTGGTAATAAGCGTAGACCATTTGAACCACTTTGATGCGAATTAGGACGCGGTTAATCATTGTTTGAAGGAGCTACTATGTTGTTGGCTGCAAAAGTACCACATTTTTTTGATTCGTACGTTGGTGGTTTGAAATAAAATGCAGAAATTTGGAAAAATAAAAATTCAGAGATGTACGTTTTTTTTTAAAATAAAAACAATGGAAGATTTCAGTAGGGATGAGAGCAACGGTTATGAAAAGGAAATAGCATACAGTCGATCTGTAAAAGCCGGAAAACGTATATATTATCTGGACGTCAAGCGCAGTCGAAACGATGATTTGTATTTGTCATTGACCGAAAGCAAGAAAAAAGTTTCAGGAAATCCTGAAAATCCCGATGTCACTTATGAGAAGCATAAAATTTTTTTATATAAGGAAGATTTGTCTAAATTTACAGAAGCACTTATTGACGTCATCAAATACATGCAAAACTACCCTATTGATGATGAGGATCTTACTTTGGACAAAAGTGATTTGGCGGAAGAACTGAGCGATTCAGTGATGATCACCGATATCCATATAGACCTGGACGATAACGAACCAGCCATCAAGTTGAATATGGATGACTTTGAATAATAAAGCGCTAAACATTTGTCTTTCTGATTCCTTTTGCCTATTTTTGCGCCGCTTTTGACACATCCGTGTGATGGGAAAATTTAGAAGCAAATTCTGAAAATTTTTGAGTAACACAAAAAAAAAAAAAAATGAAAAATCTAGAACTGACCGGAATTTCAAGACCGGAATTCGGCAAAAAAGCGGCTAAAATTGTCCGCAAAGAAGGCAATGTACCTTGCGTACTTTACGGAGGAGAAGAAGTGATTCATTTCCAATTATTGGAAAATGACACCAATGCTTTTATCTTTACACCTGAGGTATTCACCATTGAATTGAACATTGATGGTAAAAAATATTTGTCAATCCTGAAGGATTCTCAATTTCACCCTGTAAAAGATAACGTTTTACACGTAGATTTCTTACAGATTTTTGAAGAAAAACCTATTATCGTTGAAATTCCAGTTCGTTTGAACGGTTTAGCTATAGGTGTTAAAGAAGGTGGTAAATTGAGCCAGGAATTGCGTAAACTGAAAGTAAAAGGTTTATACAAAAATGTTCCTGAATTCCTTGGTATCGACGTGACCAACCTTGGCTTAGGTAAAACCATGCCAGTTGGTGCATTGAAATTTGACAACATTGATATTATTACAAACAAACAAGCTATTGTTTGCGCTGTTAAACTGACCCGTGTTGCACGTGGTTTGGCTGCAGCTGCTGCAAAAGAAGGTGGCAAGAAATAATTTCTGCAGAGATAAATGTTAAAGCCGGGCCCTTAGTGTCCGGCTTTTTTTTTATTTTTGTAATTCAATATCTTTAAATTAGTAGAAATGCAATATTTGATTGTGGGTTTGGGAAATATTGGAGCAGAATATCAACACACCCGTCACAACATAGGTTTTGACGTTCTGGACAATTTTGCCAAGGACAATGACGTTCGTTATAGTGACCAAAGATATGGCGCTATCGGAGATATGCGTCTTAAAGGACACTCCCTTACACTGTTGAAACCATCAACTTATATGAATCTGAGCGGAAACGCAGTACGGTATTGGATGCAGATCAAAAAAGTACCCTTGGAAAATGTCCTTGTAATCGTGGATGATGTGGCGCTACCTTTTGGCAGTCTTCGCTTGCGTGCCGACGGGAGTGACGCAGGTCACAACGGGCTAAAACATATTCAGGAAACACTTGGTACAACTAAATACGCCAGACTTCGCTTTGGAGCAGGCAATGATTACCCAAAAGGACATCAGGTAGAATATGTACTTGGGGGATGGTCCGCCGAGCAGCTGGAAACACTTCCGGAACGAATAGATTCTGCCTGTAAAATCATCCAAAGCTTTTGCCTGTCTGGAATTCAACGAACAATGAACGATTTTAACAAACGCTGATGGCTACAGAAGTTCGCATAGATAAATGGCTTTGGGCTGCCCGCATTTTCAAGACGCGGACAATTGCTGCTGAGGCATGTAAGAAAGGTCGTATCAGTATTGGTGGGAGCCACTTGAAAGCATCAAGGAATGTCAAGGTGGGAGACGTCATCGATGTAAAGAAGCCACCCATCACCTGGTCTTTTAAAGTGTTACAGGCTATTGACCGCCGCGTGGGTGCCAAGATTGTAACGGATGTCATGGAAAACGTGACAGCTCCCGAACAACTGGAAATTCTCGAATTGAGCAAGGCCAGCGGATTCATTGACAGAGCCAGAGGTACCGGCCGCCCTACCAAAAAGGACAGGCGCGACCTAGAGGGTTTCACGGAAAATGATGATGACGAGTTTGATTTCGAGTTTGATTTTAAATAGCGAAATCCAAGATGGAAAACAAAAGCATTGATCTGAGCATCATCATTCTAAATTTTAACGGCCTGAAATGGCTGGAAAAACTTTTGCCATCTCTAAAAGAAAAATACCTCTCTCATACAAAATATCAGGTGGAAGTCGTTGTGGTAGACAATGCAAGTACGGATGAATCTATTACTTATCTGAAAACTCAGAATATCCAATTCATCGAGTCTGGTAAAAATGGAGGGTACGCCTTTGGAAATAACCTGGCCTTGAAAAACAATCCAGCCAGATACGTTATGTTGCTGAACAGCGACACTGAATTCTCCGAAGAGTCAAATCTGGACACTTTGATTGAGTACATGGATTCGCATGAACAAGTTGGCATTATTACCCCTCGGGTAGAAATGTCAAACGGACAGCCAGACCGAGCCTGTCACCGCGGTGAACCGACCTTGTGGGCTGCTTTCACTTATTTTATAGGATTTGAAAAACTATTCCCGAAATCCAGACTTTTCGCCCAATACCATCAGTCTTATAAGAACATGAATGAAATTCACTCCATCGACGCATGTACAGGTGCAGCTATGCTTGTCCGCAGGTCGGTCCTGGAAAAAGTAGGCTTGTTGGACGAACGCTTTTTCATGTACGCAGAAGATGTGGATTGGTGTAAACGATTTAGAGAGGAAGGCTATTTGGTTATTTACCATCCGAATGTAAAGGTCATACACCACAAATATAAATCAGGCATGGGAAACAGCAGTCAGACTGCCAAATCAAACGCGACTTACTGGTTTTACGAAACAATGCTGCAGTATTACGACAAACATTATCGGGACAGTTATCCCAAATGTTTTCGATTTTTCTTACAGCTTTTCATCTCAATAAAAAAAGGAAAATCGATTTAAATTATTCCCTAAAGCACTGATAAATAAATACATCTTCCGCCCCTTCTGTGGTCTTATTCCATTTACGTAAACAACCGGCTTCTGAAAAAAGGCATTTTCTAAACAGATGGATACTGGGTACATTCAACAAAGGGATGAATGAGTAAATCTGATCCAGCTTGAGAAACTGGAACGCATATTCTTTCATCAATTCCAAAGCCATGGTGGCATAGCCTTTACGCTGAAAGTCTTCGTCAATGAGGATACCGATTCCTGCGCGGTTGTGATAAGGCTCAAAATCATAGAGATCAATGGTGCCAGCTGGTTTCCCGGATGCTTTATCTTCAATGATCAATCGGACTTGTTTGGCCTCAAAGATATCCAGGGTGGCGTTTTCAAGATATTGACGCAATACAAATCTTGAAAAAGGGGTCAGCGTATTTCCATATTCCCAGAGGGTTGTATCGTTTTCCCATTTATACAAAAACTCTAAATCTTCAGGTTCCAACGCCCGAAGTCGAATACTTTCATTTTCAAGCAGTTTCATGATAAAGAATTTTAGTGGTTCAGACTTTTTAGATTTCTTCCGGTTGAATCAAGTAGGCTTCTGTTTCCATCCTTCTTCTGCTGGGTGCAATAAATGCGCAGAGTAAGACAACGACAGCAAATAGCATCAGGGCTCCTTTCATCACAGTCAGCACATGCATTGCCAAGGCTAAGAATCCAAGTGTAATGAAAATATATTGTCGGATAAGGGCATATTTTTTATACTGCTTCAAGCGAACAGGGATACTGGAAATACTTTCGAGCTCTTTCATTTTATCCTTTGCCCAGACAAGTCCTCCAGGAATACCCGCCAACAAAGCCACTATGAGCACTTGCTGCAAATTGACGGATAAAACAGCATCCAATTTCTGTATAGGAAGATGAACGGTCAAAATCAAGACACAAAATAAAACCAGCACTAAAAATCCGCAGTAAAAATTGATTTTCAGTTTTTTATCGATGGTGCGAATGAGTTCTTCGTTATTCATGGTTGTAGTATTTATCCTTTAAATTCTATTCTGTTTACTATGGAGCGGCCAAGGGTCACTTCGTCTGCATATTCCAATTCATCTCCAACGGCAATACCTCTGGCAATGGTGGTGATTTTCACATCAAATCCGGACAATTTGCGATACAAAAAGAAACCGGTTGTATCACCTTCCATCGTAGCTGACAATGCCAAAAGCACCTCATCCACCTCTTTGTTACGTACCCTTTCAATCAGACTCTCTATCTCCAGATCGGATGGACCGATGCCATCCATTGGTGAGATAAGGCCTCCAAGAACATGATAGATTCCGCTGTATTGACTGGTATTCTCGACAGCCATGACTTCCCTGACATTCTCGACTACACAGACCAAGCGATGTTCTCTCCTTTCGTCGGCACAGATGTTGCACAAATCAGAATCGGAAATATTGTGGCAACACGTGCAATAATGCACTTCCTGTTTAAGTCGGATGACGGCATTTCCAAAGGCAGTCACCTCATCTTCAGGTTGTCTGAGGAGATGCAGGACCAATCGCAGGGCTGTTTTTTTGCCTATGCCAGGCAGTTTGGAAAATTCATTGACGGCTTCTTCCAATAAGACAGAAGGATACGATTGATTCATTGTGTTCAGGCTTTTGCTTTGACACAAATATACACTCAAAATGGCATTCCTACAAACCAACGTGAAATAATATTATCTTTGTCGCCATGATTAACGGTGTTTGGATTTTAGTCATTTTACTGGTCTACTTCGGCCTGCTGATGCTCATTTCAGCCTTGGTTGGGAAGCAACACGGTAACGAGGGATTTTTTAGTGGTAATAAAAAGTCCCCCTGGTTTGTTGTTTCCATTGGTATGATCGGTTCTTCCATCTCTGGAATTACTTTTGTGTCGGTTCCGGGGATGGTTCGCGACAATGGTTTCCTCTATATGCAGACCGTTGTGGGTTTCTTTTTTGGCTACATTCTGATTGCCAAGATATTACTACCCATTTACTATCGTTTGGATGCTCCCAGCATTTATGTGTACCTTAAAAATCGCTTTGGCAGAAAAGCGTATAAGACAGGTGCATGGTTCTTTCTGGTTTCAAAGGCAATTGGAGCTTCTATCAGAGTGTATGTCGCTGCATTAATTCTACACGAAGGTATCTTTAAAGGATGGAATGTCCCGTTTGCAGTGACGGTTGTCAGCCTGATTCTCATGATTTGGTTATACACTTTTCGGGGTGGCATCAAGACCATCGTTTGGGCTGATCTGCTACAGTCTATATGCCTGATCGGGGCTCTGATACTGATAGTCTTTCAACTGGGTAAAGCCATGAACCAGGATGCAGCAGGCATTGTGAACACCGTTACATCGAGCAAGTATTTTAACCTGGTGGAATGGTCGGACTGGGGAAGCCGGCAACATGTCGTCAAACAATTTTTCAGCGGAATTTTCATCGCTTTGGTCATGACTGGGCTGGACCAGGGTATGATTCAAAAAAACAGGTCTATCCATACATTGGATAAAGCACAAAAAAACATGTATCTGTATGGCTTTGCCTTCATTCCTGTCAATTTCATATTCTTGTCGCTTGGAGCCCTGATGTATGTATTCTCTGCACAAAAAGGTATTATTCTTCCCCAGGCGACGGATGAAATTTTACCGATGCTGGCCACTCAGGGTTTTCTAAATAGTACAGTCGCCATCTTGTTTATGGTGGGCATGGTGTCTACTGCCTTTTCAAGCGCCGACACATCCATGACCGCCATGACTACCTCCTTCTGTGTCGATATTCTGGAAAAGGAGACCGATGAGAAGACCAGGAAAAAAGTACACCTCCTGATGGCTGCTGTTTTTGTGGTTATCATCTTCATTTTCAGAGCAGTCAACAGCACCTCACTCATAGATGCCATATACGTCATGGTATCATATACTTACGGTCCTTTGTTGGGTCTGTACACTTTTGGCCTTTTCACAAAAAAAGTGGCCAGAGACCAATATATTCCAATCATTGCCCTATCTTCGCCTATTATTTGCTATTTGCTCCAGGCTTTTGCCAGCAACTGTTTCGGATATCATTTCGGATATGAGCTTTTAATGTTAAACGGTTTGCTCACATTCAGCGGCCTTTGGTTTACGTCTTCTAAAAAACAAATCTATGAAAGTCAATAGTGCAACCTTTGTTATCAGTAATTCCCAACTTTCAGGTTGCCCCAAAGAGGGATTGACTGAGTATGCATTCATCGGAAGATCCAATGTAGGTAAATCTTCCTTAATCAATATGTTGGCTGGTATTAAGGATTTAGCCAAGACTTCGTCTAGACCTGGCAAGACTTTATTGATCAATCATTTTCTGATCAACAATGCATGGTACATCGTCGATCTTCCGGGGTATGGTTTTGCCAAAATCAGCAAAAAAATGCGGGAAGAAGTACACAAGATGATTACCAATTATATTATGAAGCGGGAGGAGTTGGCCTGTTTGTTTGTCCTGATTGATTCCAGACTCGAACCACAGGAAATCGATCTGGAATTCCTGGAATTTCTGGGCGAAAACGGTATTCCTTTTGCAATTATCTTTACCAAAACAGATAAGATCACTCAGGCAGAGGTTGGAAGCAATGTCCGCCAATTCAAGACAAAAATGTCGGAAACATGGGAAGAATTGCCTCCTATTTTCCTGACTTCCTCTGAGAAAAGAAGAGGTGGTGAGGAAATCCTCCAATACATTGAGGATATCAACGTTTCGATGCTTCCAGAGAAGTCAGTATAGATTTGTCCATCCACGCCTTAGCTCTGTTTTTGGTATTATTAAGCCAGAAATAACATACAAAAGCCGAGAAAGTGCCGACTGCTGAACCCACAACCACATCTATCAGAAAGTGTTGTGAGAGGTACATTCTCGAATAGCCTACCAGTAAGGCCATTATCAGGAAAAGGAATTGATAGACTGGTCGCTTGTTGATTAATGCCAAAACTATAAATAGTGCAAAAGCTCCAGCTGTATGGCCGGATGGGAAACTGTGGCTGCTGCGCAGTTGTACATTTTCTACAAAATGCAAGTCGTACAAATTCTGAAATACCACCTTGGGACGTGGACTGTCGTAGTAAACCCATCTTTTCAGTATTTGGGTTAACAAAATAGCGAGTATGGAGGATGCTGTTGCTATTATTGCATAACGATAACGAATAAAGGCTGTCACTAGGATGATGGGTGCTATCAGAATAAATGCACCGAATTCTGTCATGTATTTGAAAAACACATCCAGAAAAGGTGCATTTAACTTATTGATAGCTAAATGTATATCTATTTTTGAATAAAGTATAAGTATGATTATCCCAACAATCAGGAAGATGGAATAAGGAATAATCAAAGACAGGTGTTTTTTTAGAAATTTCTTTACATCCATATTAAAGCAGTTATGATCAAGAAGATATAACAGACTTCAGTGCCTATACATCCGCTATTTTCTACAAAATTAGTAAATATTTGTTTTCGGCACTGTTAAAGTTATTTATCATCTAAAAAAAATTGTATTTTTGTACTATTAAACTGATTAAAAAGTGGATTTATTCGACCGAATTCGAACATCTGAAGAGCCAGCTTCCAAACTGGCCAAACAGCTTCACGGCTATTTTACCTATCCTAAATTGGAAGGACCTCTTGGACCGCACATGAAATTTCGTGGACGTGAGGTACTTAATTGGAATACCAGTGATCACCTTGGCTTTTCCAATATCGAGGAAATCCGTAAAACAGATGAAGAATCCACTAAAAAATGGGGCATCGGTTACCCTGTAGGCAACCGTCTCATGTCTGGCCACACCAGTCTACACGAAAAACTAGAAAACATGCTTGCCGAATTTACAGGCAAAGAAGATGCTTTTGTCCTTAATTACGGTTATCAAGGTTTTATGTCCATCATTGATGCTTTATGTGGAAGGAACGACGTCATTGTTTATGATTCACAGGTTCACGCTTGTGTTGTTGATGGTATCCGACTGCATCTTGGCAAACATTTGGTCTTTCAGCACAACGATATGGAAAGCCTTGAAAAACAGCTGGTCAAAGCTGTCGCTCAGGCGGAAGAAACTCAAGGTGGCATTATGGTTATCACCCACGGTGTTTTCGGTACAGTGGGAGAATATGGAAAACTGGACAAAATAGTCAGACTAAAAAGGAAATATCCATTTCGTTTAATGGTGAACGATGCTGATGGATTTGGAATAGAAGGAGAGACAGGTGCCGGTACTGGAGAGCACTTCGTAGTCAACAAGCACATTGATATCTATCTGGGTTCATTTTCCAAGTCTATGGCTTCTTTGGGTGCTTTTGCTGCAGGTCCTGAAGAAATAATCACTTATCTGCGTTATCACACTCGCACACAGATCCACTCCAAAGCTTTGCCAATGATTTATGTAGCTGGCATGATAAAACGTCTGGAGTATTTGAAGGAAAATAGCCATCTGATCAATGATCTTCACAAGAAAGTAAAATACCTCCGTAAAGCTTTAAAGAAAAATGATTTCGACACCGGCACATCCGACGCCTGTGTAGTTCCCATTTATCTCCCCTGCACCATGTATGAAGCGCTCAATCTGGTCATTGATTTGCGTGAAAATTACAACATCTTCTGCCCCATACTGGTTTATCCATTTGTTCTAAAAGGTCAGTTGCTGTTGCGTTTTCTCCCTACTGTTGAACACACCAAGGACGATATCGATTTTACCATTAAGGCTTTGAATGATGTTCGAAAGAATTTACTGGACTCGAAATACAATACAGAGAAATCAGACTTTTTCGGAGAGCTTTAATCTTCCTGAACTTCCTGGTCTAAGGTCCTGCCAACCAATACGGAATTCAGATTTTTTTTGGTCTTTAATCCCAATCCTTTCAGTTTGTGAGCTTGCAATACAAGGTTGTCATTTCCAGTAGTCAACTGTTTATAGGCATCCGCATATTTATTTTGCGCTTTGTTTATGCTATCACCAACACCTTCCATATTCTCCACAAATGAAACAAACTTATCATACAATTTGGCACCTCGATCTGCTATTTCCAGGGCATTGCGATTTTGATATTCCCTTTTCCATAAATCGGCAATCAATTTTAGTGAAGTTATCAGATTTGTCGGGCTTAATAGCAAGATCCGCCGGTCATATGCATAATTCCACAAATCCGCATCTCCTTGCATGGCTGCTATGTAGGCCGGCTCGCTTGGAATAAACATCATCACAAAATCCAATGACTTGTCATAATCGTCGTATCCTTTACTGCTCAATGTCAGTATGTGGTTCTTAATGGCTGTGACGTGTGCCAACATGTGCTTTTTCTGTTCACCGGTATCAGTTTCATCCAAAAATCGGGTAAAGGCATTCAGTGATACCTTTGAATCGATGATGACATTACGGTTATCCGGATATTTGATTACGGCATCCGGGCGCATCTTTTTATCTTCAGATTGTGACTTCAGTGGTTTTCCGTTCTCATCTTCCAGTTGATATTCCATAAAATACTCCTCATCCTTACGTAATCCGGACTTTTCGAGTATGCTCTCCAATATGATCTCGCCCCACCGTCCCTGGGTTTTTGATTCACCCTTTAGTGCATTTGTCAGATTGCGTGCTTCTTCACCGATTGTTTGATTCAGATCCGCCAATTCTTTGACTTTCTCACCCAAGGAAAAACGCTCTTTGGATTCTTTATCATAGACCTCCTCTACCCTTTTCTTGAACTCTTTGATATTGTTTCCGAGTGGGTCCAAAATGGCCTCCATATTTTTTTTGTTCAATTCGGTAAACCTTTCAGATTTGGTTTCAATGATTTTGTTAGCGATGTTTTCAAATTCTGTATTGAACTTTTCGTAGAGTTTTTTAATTTCTTCTTTCTGAGTTTCAAGTTTTTCAAGAAATGCAGCATTATTGGCATTCGCAGTTGCCAATTGTTTGTCAGTTTCTGAAAATTGATCCTTCATTTCTTTGAGATCGGCCTTAAGAGCCTCAATATCATTGTTTTTTTCTTCAATTGTGTGGACTGCTGCAAGGTAATTGGCTGTTGCTGTTGACAAGTTGTTATTGGTCGTGAAAAGCTCATTGGTTGATTGAATTAAACGGTCGTTCAGCGTATCGATTACTTTCTCCTTTAAATCTAATTGCTCGAGTGCGGTTTTATTCTGTAAAATACTCGTTGCTTCATAGGCTACAAACTTTTTTTCCAGGTCGTTGTACCATTGTTGTGAAATGTCTTTTTCGGTTTGAATGGATTTATCCGAATTTTTCTTGCTAAATAAAAGACCAATGACTACGCCAAGGATGACGCCTACTAGTAAATAGATAAAAAAGGTGCCCATTTGATTTTTGAGATTTGAACGAAGCGTTTAATATGTTTTACAAATATAGAATAAACCATTGTCAAATTCTGTCATTTTAGAAATCATTAGAGCACAAATTTCCACACAATATAGTCTTAAAACCAATTTTGGACTATCTTTGCAGTTCGGCATTTAACTCAACTAATTATTATTAAATTAACTATATTTCATGGTAACAATGCACAACTGGTTCGAGACAAAGATCCAATACGAAAAACTATCAACGGACGACGGTAAACAAAAAAAATCTTCCGACTCCTATTTGGTAGATGCAATGAGCTTCACGGAAGCTGAGGCTAGAATCATTAAGGCAGTTACGCCCTATATGACTGGCGAATTCACCGTTGCAAACATCAAACGCTCCAAAATTTATGAGATCTTTGAATCTCCTGAAGGTGATCGTTGGTACCGCGCAAAAGTCTTGTTCATTATTTTAGATGAAGAAAAAGGTGTTGAAAAGAAAGTGCCAAGTACCATGATGATTCAGGCTTCCGATATCCAATCTGCATTGGTCAGACTGAACGAAGGTATGAAAGGCACCATGAGCGATTATGAAATTGCATCCATCAGTGATACGCCTATTCTGGATATCTACCCATATGGTGTTGATTCCATCAACGACCGGAAACAAGACGACGAACAATAAACCAATTTTATAATGTCAGTTGCAGATACCATTAATCGTATTAAGGCAAAGCTTCCAGCAGGCTGTCATCTGGTAGCCGTTTCCAAGTTTCACCCCTGTGAAGCAATCATGGAGGCTTATGAAGCCGGCCAACGCGTTTTTGGAGAAAGCAGGGTTCAAGAGCTATGTGAAAAGCAACCTCTTTGTCCGGGAGATATTGAATGGCATTTTATCGGACATCTGCAAACCAATAAGATCAAACAGATTGTTCCTTTTATTTCTCTGATTCATGGCGTTGACAGCCTTAAATTATTGAAGGAGATAAACAAAGAAGGTGAAAAGATTGACAGAGTGATTCCTTGCCTGATTCAAATTCACATGGCACAGGAAGAAACCAAGTTCGGATTCAGCTTTGAGGAATGCAGGACATTTCTTTCATCAGATACGCTGAAAGAGCTTAAATTCATTCGTTTGTGTGGTTTGATGGGTATGGCTACCCTAACAGACAACCGAGCACAAATACGCTCTGAATTCAAGAGTTTGAAAGAGTTCTTTACCGAACTCAAGAAGGATTATTTGAAAAAGAACGCTTCATTTATGGAAATATCCATGGGAATGTCGGACGATTATGAGATTGCGGTAGAAGAAGGCAGCACCATGATTCGAGTTGGGAGCGCCATTTTTGGAGCGCGTGTCTATTGAGTCCGAAATTATTTCAAATTAAAAAAGGGAGCCTAAAAGCTCCCTTTTTTAATGAATTCAGTCAATATTTTCTTTTAATCCAACGAAATCTTATCTACGCGGATTTGATGTCTTCCACCTTCAAAAGCGGTTGTGAGGAACACTTTAACGATTTCAATAGCTACTTCCTTGCTGATAAAACGTGCAGACAAACAAAGCACATTGGCATTGTTGTGTTGTCTGGCCAATTTGGCTAACTCGGGTGTCCAGCAAAGCGCACCACGAATGTCCTGGTGTTTGTTCACAGTCATACAAACGCCTTCGCCTGAGCCACAAATAGCTATTCCAAAGGTAGATTCACCTTCTTCAACAGCTTCAGCAAGAGCATGTGCAAAATCTGGATAGTCACAACTATCTGGCGAGTAAGTGCCAAAATTTGTAAATGGGATTTTTTCGGCGGAGAGCCAATCCAAGAGAAATTCTTTTAATTCAAAGCCGGCATGATCACTGCATATCGCGACCGGAACGTCATCGGAGTTCATAGTTTTATATAAATTGGTTAGTTGTACAAATATAATGAAAAAACAGCTGTTAAAAAAAATATATATATAAGTTGTAAAATATATGATAATATCCGGCTATTATCTTGTAAAATAGCCGGATATCTCCTATTGTAAAACGGACAGAACCCGTAAATATTAGTTCAAAAGTGCTTTTACCTGTTTGTAAACATTCGCTCCGGTAAATCCTAGTTTTTCATCCAGCACCTTATATGGAGCTGAGAAACCAAATGATTCAAGACCCCAAACTTTGCCGTTTTCTCCGACCAAACCTTGTAGATTGACTGGCAGACCGGCTGTCAAACCAAAACGTTTCACACCGGCAGGCAATACGGAATCCTGATATTCTTTGGATTGAGCACGGAAAAGCCCTTCAGACGGAACAGAAACAATGCGAAGCCTAATGCCATCTTTACGAAGTAAATCAGCACCTTCAAGGAGTGTAGCGACTTCAGAACCCGATGCAAGAAGTATCACATCCGGATTTACGTCACATTCAACCACGTATGCACCTTTTTCCATTTGCAACGCCTTTTCATAGGTGCTATCCGGTAAATTCGTAATATTCTGACGGCTTAAAATAAAACCTGTCGGAGTATTGGTATTTTCAAGTGCTAGTTTATAAGCCACTGTACATTCATTGACATCTGCCGGACGAAGTACCAACATAGAATTTTTGCCACTGTGGTTCTTGAGTTTTTCCATCAGGCGAATCTGAGCTTCTTGTTCTACAGGTTCGTGCGTAGGCCCATCTTCACCGACACGGAAAGCATCGTGTGACCAAATAAATAGAACAGGGAGCTCCATCAGGGCAGCCATACGGATGGCGGGTTTCATATAATCAGAGAACACAAAGAATGTGCCACAGGCAGTTATAACACCACCATGCAAGGTCATGCCTATACACACACAAGCCATTGTGAGTTCAGCAACACCAGCCTGAAGAAAAGCTCCGCTGAAATCATCCTTTCTCATTATTTTGGTTTTCTTCAGGAATCCGTCTGTCTTGTCAGAATTAGACAAATCGGCTGAAGAAACGATCATATTTTCTACGTTTTGAGCCAGATAGCCTAAAACGGTAGCTGAAGCTCCTCTGGTAGGTTGATCTGCTTTTTGTTCGATTTTGCTCAGGTCAATTTCAGGTGCAGCACCTGAGAACCATTTTCCCATTTTTGCGGCAGCTTCAGGGTTTTTTGCAGCCCATTCAGCTTTTGCAGCATAGCGTTTGGTCGTGATGTCTGCCAGTTCTTTTTCACGTCTGGCATAAAGTTCAGCAACTTCGGGGAAAATGGTGAAGGGTTTTTCGGGATCTCCACCCAAGTTCTTGATGGTTTTATCAATACTAGCACCTGCAGCACCTAGAGGTTGGCCATGTGTGGAACATTGGTTTTCAAAACTACAACCATTAGGATCAACAGCGCCTTTGCCCATGGTTGTCTTTCCAATAATCAGACTTGGTTTTCCTTGTACAGCTTGTGCCTTTTTCAAAGCTTCGCGGATTTGTTCCACGTTACTACCATTTACTTCAAAAACGGCCCAACCCCATGCTTTGTATTTAGCTGCGGTATCTTCACTGGTCACTTCATCTGTACCGGTCGAAAGCTGTATATCGTTAGAATCATAAAACATGATCAGGTTATCCAATCCCAGGTGACCAGCCAAACGACCTGCACCTTGTGAAATTTCTTCCTGTATACCTCCATCAGATATATACGTGTATATGGTCTGGCTCATTTGATCGCCAAATTTCGTTTTCAGAAATTTGGCAGCAATGGCAGCTCCTACTGCATATGTATGCCCTTGTCCAAGTGGACCGGATGTATTTTCAATTCCGCGAAGAACGTCCACTTCCGGATGTCCCGGTGTTGCACTTCCCCATTGACGGAACTGCTGTAATTCTTCCAGAGTATAATTACCTGTCAGTGCCAGTTGGGAATATAACATAGGAGACATATGACCCGGATCCAGAAAAAAACGGTCACGACCCTCCCATTTGGGATTTTTGGAATCATAAATCAAAAATTCAGAATAAAGAAGATTGATAAAATCTGCTCCTCCCATTGCTCCTCCCGGATGACCAGACTTGGCTTTTTCCACCATAGACGCAGCCAAAATCCGGATATTATCGGCTGCTTTGTTCAATAAAGCGGTGTCATTCATAAGACTACTATAATTTTTTGACAAAGATAAAGAATCTTTCTACATTTGTCGGTATGAAGAAGACATTTTGGTATCTGTTTGTCGTGATATTTGCTTTCATTGGCTGCATTGAAAATGCAATAGCCATTCCTGCTCCGCATAAGCTCAGTACATTGAAGCAACCGGACGGAAAGTCTTTGGATGTTTTTATCAAAGGCGATGAATTCTTTCATTATGTTCAAAGCACGGATGGATACATTCTATTGCCTGACAAAAATGGATTCTATACCTACGCAGAACAGGACTCCATTGGAGATTTGCGCTCTGGAAAAATAATTGCATCAAACGAGGATAAAAGAACGAAGGTCGATAACCTTTATTTGAGATCCCTAAAACCTGAACTATTTTTTTCGGAGTCTCAACTAAATAAAGCCACCAACAGAAGGATTCAAAATGCATTGATCCGAAAAAGAGGTTCAAGTAGCCTCAAAGCCGGCAACCTGGGTAAGTTGAGTAGCTATCCAACGACAGGAAGCACCAAATCGTTGATTATTCTGGTGAATTTCACCGATGTAAAGTTTAACCAGTCCAACGATGTAACTGCTTTTTCAAACATGCTCAATGAGGAAGGTTACAATCAAAACGGCCATGTTGGTAGCGTCAGAGATTACTTTAAATACAATTCTGGTGGTACTTTCACTCCTGAATTTGAAGTTGTAGGCCCTGTCACGTTATCTAAACCTATGTCCTATTATGGTCAGAACGACTCAGATGGTAATGACCTGCATCCGGCTGAAATGATCGTCGAAGCTTGCAACCTGGTTGCAAATGAGGTTGATTTCTCGAAATACGATTACGATAACGACAACGTTGTAGACAATATCTATGTGTATTATGCAGGCAAAGGCGAAGCTGACGGTGGTAGTGCAAATTCCATCTGGCCTCATTCCTGGGTAATAGAAGGTGAAAATCTTTCTTTGACTTTGAATGGTAAAAAAATCTCACAATATGCTTGTAGTAGTGAAATGAGCGGTGATGGCAAAAGATCAGGCATTGGAACTTTCGCACATGAATTCAGCCATACGCTTGGCTTGACAGATATGTATGATGTGGATTATGATAGTTACAACGGTCTGGGGTTTGATCTGGGTGAATGGTCTCTGATGGCTTATGGTTCCTACAATGGAAATGGCTGTGTTCCGCCTTGTCTTTCCCTGCTGGAGCGGAAGATTTTGGGTTGGGCCGTTCCTGAAACGTTGGACCAAGCGGGTGAAATAACCCTATCCGATCTGGGTTCTACCAATCAGGGCTATATTGTAAATACCAATGATGAGGGCGAATATTATCTGTTGGAGAACAGGCAAATGGACATCAATCCTTGGGATGCTTTTCTTCCATATCATGGCATGCTGATCTATCACATTGACAGGAGAGAAGATGCCTATACTTCGGTAAATTACTGGGGTACTGTCTATCAAACTTCCTTTAAGGACTTATGGGATTTAAATATGGTAAATGCCATTTCAACTCACCAATGTGTTGACATTGAGGAAGCGGATAATTCCAGAATCTTTGCTTCTACGGGTAAAACCAGTGCCTACTTAATGAGCTTGAAAGGGGATCCATTTCCCGGATTAAAGAATATAGAGTCCTTTACTTTTACAACTGCTCCGTCTATGAAAACCTGGGATGGACTGGACATGAACAAACCTATTACCTATATAGCCGAAACAAATAATCTCATCTACTTTGATTTCATGGGAGGTCTTTTCAAAGCACCACCAGTTGTTAAAGAAGCGTCCGAAACAGGTAATTATAAGTTTACAGCCAACTGGAATTCTTTAAAAAAAGCTGTCAGTTATTTTCTGGATGTTTACACTATTGAAATTTCGGGTGCGGGAGATACCATCAAGACGTATGTTCCCGGGTATGAAAATCTGGCGGTTGTCGATACATTCTGTCTGGTCAACGATCTGAGGGATATCTCCGATTACTACTATGAAGTTCGGGCTACAAACGGTTATACAGAAACCATCAATTCACAATTCATAAAGGTCAAGACATCCAAAGCTTCTGCCCTTTCGCAGTATTCAAAAGACCGGATTATTTGCGTGAAAGGAAACGACCATGATAGTGTCATCAAAGTCTACCATTCGAATGGTGAGTTATTTCAGACCACAACTGAAAACAGAATCGCAGTCAATCAGGAAGGATTGTATCTGGTTGAAGCATTATTTGACGGAAAAAGACAGATTCTTAAAGTCCTGGTCAAATAATCTATACCATTGGGTATTAAAGAGTAAAGGAAAAACCTTGATGAATGGCTTGTTCGTATAGTTTTTTATTGAAAGTATAGAGATAGGCACCTCTTTTGGAGCTGTTCTTATCTTTCTCCTCCGATTTTTCCAGAAAATTCATTTGTTGAATTTTTTTTCTAAAATTCCGTTTATCAACTGTGCGGCCATAAATGGCTTCATACAATGATTGGAGTTGGGGAACAGTAAACTGTTCTGGCAATAGGTTAAAACCAACAGGTTCCGTAGATGCTTTATGACGAAGTCTTTCCAGTGCAACATTCAACATTTGTGAGTGGTCAAATATCAGTTCAGGCAAGTCATTCATGTTACGCCAATGCGCATTGTGCTCCTGTACCAGTTCACGATTGTAATCTTCTACGTTCACCAATGCATAAAAAGCTATTGAAAGAACACGTTGTCCAGGGTCACGATTTGCATCGCTGAACACCATAAGCTGTTCCATATATAAATGGCTGAGTCCGGTTAGGGAATGTAAAACACGGGCTGCAGCTTCTTCCCCACTTTCATTTTCCTTGATAAAACCACCAGGTAAAGACCAACATCCTTTGGCTGGCTCTACGTTTCGTTTGAAAAGTAAAAGGCTTAATTCTCCTGCTGAGAAACCAAAGATGATACAATCTACAGAAACTAAAAATTTGGGATTCCCGCTATAATATTGAACGTTCATATGCATTAATCAATTGATTGCCTGATTTATTACGGCGGTGCAAAAGTAATAAAAAAAATACGAGGTCCATTGGCCTCGTATTTTTTTTATTAAAGTTTTTTTTAAATCAACTTTCTGGAGCCGTCGCTGATCACGACATCGTACACTTTGGGATAGTATCCAAATTTAGTGTTGAATGTTTCTTTTGCATTAGCAATAAAGGAATCATACAGCTCCTCTTTTACAAGGTTGATGGTGCAGCCACCGAAGCCACCACCCATCACACGAGATCCTGTAACGCCGTTTTTCTTAGCACAATCGTTCAGAAAGTCGAGCTCTTCGCAGCTTACTTCATAGAGTTTACTCATACCGTAATGTGTCTGGTACATTCTTTCACCTACCGTTTCGTAATCGTCTTTTTCCAATGCATCGCAAACATCAAGTACTCGTTGTACTTCTCCGATGACATATTCAGCACGCATATAATCTTCTGTCGAAATCTCAGTTTTTACAGCGTTCAACATATCCATGGTTGCATCACGAAGGAATTCTACTTCCGGATTTCCATTCTTACGAATAGCGGCAGCAGCAGCTTCGCAAGAAAGGCGACGTTGGTTGTATGCAGAGGATGCCAGTTCGTGTTTTACGACAGTATCAAGCAACACGACCTTGTAACCTTTTGGATTGAAAGGATAGTACTTGTATTCTAGTGAACGACAATCCAGACGAATCAGACTTCCAGCTTTTCCGAAAAGAGATGCGAATTGATCCATAATACCGCAATTAACACCACAGTAGTTGTGTTCTGTAGCCTGACCAATTTTAGCCAGTTCGAATTTATCGATGCCACAGTCAAACATATCATTTAATGCAAAGGCATAGGTACTTTCCAAAGCGGCTGAAGAAGACATACCTGCACCGAGAGGTACATCACCTGCGAATGCAGTGTCGAAACCTCCGATTTTAGCACCACGTTTGATCATTTCACGACAAACGCCAAAAATATATCTTGCCCAGCTTGCATGTGGAGCATCTTCTTCATTCAATCCGAATTCAGTATAATCTTTCAAGTCGACGGAATAAGCACGAATCTTATCGGTTCCGTTCTTCTTGATTTCAGCTATCATTCCCTTATCAATTGCTCCCGGGAAAACAAAACCACCATTATAGTCAGTGTGTTCGCCAATCAGGTTTACACGACCAGGAGATGCATAAACAGATCCTTCTGCGCCGTCGAAATGCTTTTTGAATCGGCTTCTTACAAATTCAATATCCATAAATAGTTGTATTTAAAAATTATTTTGTTTTTTTTGTGTGTTTGTGTGAGTTTGTCAATTAACCGTTGGGTTATTCAACAGGAATATTTTTGTTCACATTTTTGCTACCTACTAAAGCATAGAAAAGCATAAATATCAAACAAGCAACGATTACCCAATAGCTACTAAGGTAACCAAATGAGTCAGCAATAGCACCTTGAAGGAGTGGAAGAAGACCTCCACCGCAAACCATAACCATAAACAGACCAGAAGCTACTTCGGTGTATTTTCCCAATCCTTCCACTGCAAGGTTGAAAATACCACCCCACATAACGGAAGTACAAAGTCCGCAGAATATCAAGAACATGATACCAATTGGAACTTCAACCAAACCAAATGAAATATTTGATTGGAATACCGGCATACTTACAGTAGTTGTAACTGGCATGAAAATAGCCAACAAAATAAAAACAAGTCCTAAAGAAGATACAAATGTCAACATTGTTTTACTGGAAATTTTAGCTCCTGTAGATGCACCGACAAGTCTGCCAATCATCATTAAGAACCAATATGTACCAATAATTGTACCTGCCATTGTTGTATCAATACCAAGGCCACCATCAGCAAGTCCGGATGTCATAAATAAGTTAGCCATATTTGGAATACCTACTTCAAGACCTACATATAAGAAAATAGCAATAATTCCAAAAATAAAATGACGGAATGAAAGTGGGCTGTGAGCTGTTTTTTCTTTTGATTTGACTGCCAAACTTGGTTCAGGGATCTTTACCATAATTAAAACGATAAATGTCAAGGCAAAAATACCCATAGCCAACAGCAATGCTGGAGTTGCGCTATTGATGGTAGCTTTTTCAACATTTGAACCAATCAAATAACCTACTAATACAGGAACGATAGTAGCACCTACAGAGTTCAACGAACCACCAAGCTGGATTAATTGATTGCCTTTATTACCGCCACCACCAAGAGTGTTCAGCATAGGATTAACAACGGTATTTAACATACACATGGAGAATCCGGAAATGAATGCACCTGTCAAATAAACAGTAAAGCTTTGAACTTGTCCGGATAAGAATGAAATACCTACACCAATAAAACCAACTGCTACTGCAAGTAATGCTGTTTTTTTATAACCAATTCTTTTAAGAAGCATTCCGGCAGGAAGTCCCATAAATGCATAAGCTATAAAGTTTGCGGCATTTCCCAATTGAGACATAAAGTTACTTGCGGCAAATTGATTTTTTACTATAACGCCCATTGGATTTTGAAGCCCGGTTACAAATGAAATCATAAAGAAAAGGGCAAACATCATTGCTATCGGCAATGCGTAATTTTTTGATTGTTTGTTCATGAGATTTATTTTTAGATTACTTTATAGGTGATAGTGTGTTTTTCGGTCGTAAATATACTATAATATATCTCTTTTATATTTCTATTCTACACCAAATTTATAAACACACGTGTGATTATATTCTTCACCGGGTTTCAACTCAGCTGATGGAAAATACGATGTGTTTGGAGTATTGGGGAAATGTTGCGTTTCAAAACAAATGGCACTACGACGTGGAAATGTTGCACCATGAGCACCTGAAAATCCGTTCAGCCAGTTACCTGTATAAAGTTGTACTGCTGGTTCTGTTGTATAAACTTCCAATGTACGTCCGCTAAGTGGTTCAACACATCTTGCAGCAAATGTCAGATCTCCAGCATGTTGTTTGTTTAAAACAAAGGAATGGTCGTAACCTGCACCATTCAACGTTTGCTGATCTGCATCATCTATTCTTTCACCAACGATTGCCAATTCGCGAAAATCAAAAGGTGTTCCTTTAACCTTAAGAATTTCTCCGGTAGGGATGGAAACATCATCTATCGGAATAAAAAAGTCGGCGTTGATGTTCAAGAGGTTATTGCATATTTCAGGACTAGGATTGGTGATACCGGCCAGGTTGAAAAACGCATGGTTGGTCAAATTGACAACAGTTGACTTATCCGTTGTAGCTTTGTATTTGATTACAAACTCATTGTCATTTGTTAGCGTATAGGTCATGTTTACAACCAGATTCCCTGGAAATCCTTCTTCCCCATCAGCAGATGTATATGTAAATTCCAGGGTTGATTCGCTGGTTTTGACGATATCCCAGACTGCAGTGTGAAAACCTTTTGGACCTCCATGAAGAGAATTTGGACCGTTGTTGATAGTCAAAGAATAAGTCTCATTATTCAGTGAAAACTGACCTTTAGCAATACGATTGCCGTAACGACCGATAGTTGTACCTAAAAAGGGTTCAGGGCTGTTTACTACATTGTCTATGGTATCGTGTCCCAAAACGACACTGGCAAATTTGCCATTGCGGTCAGGAACCATGATAGCTACAACTGCGCAACCATAGTTTGTTACTGCAATTTCAACTCCTTTTGTATTCTTGAGTATAAAAAGATCGGTTTGTTTACCGTTCACTTTCTTTTGGAAATCGGCACGAGATAGTCCACAAAGATTTTCTTTGTTTGAATTGGTATTTACCATTATTTTAGTTCCTCTATGACATTTTTAATTCAAAAACGCAACCGTTTATGCAAACGGCTGCGTCTTTCTATTGTTGTATGCTTATTTTTGTTTGCAACAATTTGCTTTGCCAGCTTTGCAGCAGCTGTCTTTAGGAGCTTTGCAAGTACTGTCTTTCTTAGCAAAATCCTTAGTACATTTTACCATGCAATCTTTGGTCATAACACCAAATTTGTAGATACAATGACTGGTATAGGTTTTTCCGGGACGTAAAACAACTGAAGGCCAGTTTGGTTTGTTGGGGCTATCTGGATAATGTTGCGTTTCCATACATAAAGCAGTACGTTGTTTGTAAACGATGCCTTTTTTGCCGGTAACAGTTCCATCCAGGAAGTTGCCTGTGTAAACCTGAACACCTGGTTCATTTGTATAAACTTCCAGGGTACGACCACTGGCAGTATCTACTACACAACAAGCAACGATTGTATCACATCCTTTGGTATTCAATACCCAATTGTGGTCATAACCGTTGCCATTCTTCAGTTGAAGGAATGCATAGTTGTTGATGCGTTTTCCGATGGGGGTCGGAGTGGTGAAATCCATAGGTGTACCACTTACCGGAGCGATTTCGCCTGAAGTCATAAATGTACTGTCGATAGGTGTATAACCGTCCGCATTGATGTACATGAACTGACCCATCACGTCTTTTTCAGGATTGCCTGAAAGGTTAAAGTAAGAATGGTTGGTCAGGTTGATAATGGTGGGTTTGTCTGTTGTAGCTTCATACTTAATGTCGATGGCATTGTCATCGGTCAACGTATAAATAGCCTTGCTGGTTAAAGTGCCGGGAAATCCCATTTCGCCATCAAGTGAGGTGTAGGAAACCTCCAGTGACTGATCATTGATTTGTTTGATATCGAACATGCAATATTGAAAACCTTTGGGTCCACCGTGAAGCGTGTGGCCAAAATTATTGGTCTCTAATTGATATTCAATACTGTCAAGGGTAAATTTACCTTGATTAATGCGATTACCATAACGACCAATAAAAGCTCCGAAATCTGTTTTGTTGTTCTGGTATCCACTAATGGAGTCAAATCCCAATACAACATCAGCAAATTTTCCGTCACGATCAGGAACATAGATCGAAACGATACGTGCACCAAAGTTTGTCATGCAAACTTCCATGCCGTTTTTGTTCGTCATTACGTATAGATTATTTTTCTTTCCGTCAATTTCTGTACGAAAATTGGATTTTTTCAAACCCGATTTGGTTACGTCAGATTTTGAACAGCTCACCAACACTAAAAGCATGGATAATGAGACTAAGGCAAAAAACTTTTTCATAATTTAAACGGTTAAGTAAGACTGGTTTTAAATGCGTGTAAATGTAACACTTATTTTAATTGATGGAACTTTGTATTATATGTTTTACAACATAATCAAAATAAAAATCCTAAAAATTTAAAACGCAACTATCTGTCCTTCAATATGAAAAATTAATATAAATGTTTATTTAAGTATTTTTACTTTCAACGGCTGCGTAAGCGCTAACCGTTTATTAGAGAGATATTGGAACCAATCAGAGTCATTTTTAAACCCATAGTTGTTCCAACCTGCACCAAAATAGTATTTGAATTCCTGACCCATCTTATAATTGAATATGGCAACACAATGACCTTTCACTATTTTTACTGCAGGAACTTCATTCTCGAATACAACCCCTGTGTAGCAACGTCCGGCAGAAACTCTTGCCAGATCTTGTGTATAGACATTTTCACCGTAACCAATATAACCCTTAGCGGCATCACCGTCCAGACTTTGCACCGAATCATGTAAATAGACGCCAGCTGCCAGCCTGATCTGAGAGGTGTCTCCTTTATATACGACAACGGCTTCGTTAAGATTGGATCCGGCATCCAGTGTGATCCTCATTTCTGCCTTCAGTTTTTTGCTGCCGTAGTTGATGGCGTCGTAAAACAAGACAAAGGAAGAACGAAGTGGTCCGTTATCCAATATTTTATATCTGTCAAAATGGGGTGCAGTCCAGAAGGAATCTCTGGAATAAGGGCAGATGCCACCGGCCCCCAGTGATTGTTTCAAGTTGTAGCAATCGAGACCTTCTCCGTGATCCTGATGGTAAGAGGCCTTTTGGGCTATATCATCTTTGTACCATTTGTCCAGGACCAGTGCTTTGGTTTTTTTTAACCATACGTCTACCCCATTGCTCAGGTATTCATTGGCTGAACCGGGACCAAACATCCGGAATCCGATCCGGTCGTTTTCCCAGGACATATCGTCTTTTCGTTCCGAGACAAAACGGACATTCGTTTTGGCAGGAGTTTTTACAGGGGTTCCCTCCTTCAGGGTATAAATGGATTGCACTCCAGCCTTCAGGGTGACCGGGAAAATAAGCGCTTTCGGTTCATCAGTACCTTTATATAGTATCTGGCAAGGCACCGTTTTTCCATTTTCGTTATAAATGACGATATTGGACGGATTAAATTCTTTCAGCTGGCAGAGGCAAATTTCTACCATTTCTTTATCTCTATCCACTTCCGAATTGTTGAAGACTTCAATTTCCACTTTTCTGCCACAAGAGAAGAAAAAAAGGACGCAACTAAAAAAGAGTAAATATTTTTTCATTTAAGTTTCTAATACAATTTGGTTCACCGACAAAAAGAAGTCCAAGGCCGTTTTTAATCTATATAGAAGTATAGTGTATGTATATTTGCAAATATAATTCAATAATTGGAAAACTTAACCGTTATTTTCTCCTTTTTTACCTCCTGTCATTAAACCTTTCGAACAAAAGTAAATCATAACACTGTGTTTAATCAAATAATAACAAATCTCACGATGAAACGATTTTTGGGAATAGTATTTTTACTGATAACTGTTAGTCTATCTTCTTTTGCTCAGCACAGCATTCAGGGTAAAGTTTTAGACAAAAAAAGTGAAGGAAGTATTGAGATGGCAACCATCCGGTTGCTCAATGCAAAAGATTCAACACTAGTCAAAGGCATTATGACCGATCAGTATGGTGCATTTACACTTTCAAAAGTCAATGATGGGAATTATATCCTGGATGTTCGGTTTTTGGGTTACACCAGATCCCTTCTAAATATATCTATGGCAAGCAAAGGCATCATTCTCAAAAATATTTATCTGGAAAGTTCAGACAATGCTTTAAAAGAAGTTTCAATAAATGGTATGACCGCTCAAATGGCCGTTAAGGGTGATACGATTGAATACAATTCCGCTGCTTTTAAGACGGAAGCAAACGCTGTTGTTGAAGATCTTCTTAAAAAATTGCCGGGGGTTGTCGTTGATGCAGACGGCAAGATTACGGTCAATGGAGAAGAAATCAAAAAAGTACGTGTTGATGGTAAAAAGTTTTTTGAAGGTGATATAACAATGGCTACCAAGAACCTTCCTGTTGATATGATTGACAAAATTCAGGTGGTAGACCAGAAGTCCGATATGTCGAAACTAACCGGATTTGAAGACGACAATACAGAAAGGATCATTAATCTGACTACCAAATCCAACCGCAAAAAAGGTATTTTTGGAAACCTGACATTTGGTGGCGGTGCTGATAAAGACGGTGGTTTCAGATACGATGATAACGCCTTTATCAATCTCCTGAACGGAAATACACAAACAGCTATTATTGCCGGTGCCAACAATACCAATACACAACGCAGTGGTCGTGGTCGTGGCGGTATGGGTGGTGGTAGCGGAATCACAGAAACCCAAAATCTTGGTCTTAACAACAATACGGAGTTGTCCAAAACCTTGAAGATAGGTGGAAATGGTTCTTACAACCATTCAACGAATACCTCAACAACCCAATCCGAAAAAGAGAGCTACCTGAGTGGAGCTACTGATATCACAAATGATAGTACAACATCAATGCGAGAAAACGACCAGGCCAATTTGAGGTTGGAAATGGAATGGAATGTGGATACGCTTACCACATTGATAGTCCAACCGACATTGAACTACAACAAAAGTTTTTCTGAATCAACGAATCGGAATATCTTTCAAACAGATGGTATTCAAAAAAGTGATAGCCATTCAAACAATAGTAACTCAAGTGATGGGTTGGATGCCAACATGAAATTGACTTTCAACCGCAAGTCAAAAGTAAAACCTGGCAGAAACTTTACCATTAATGTGGAAGGTGGAATGAGCAATTCCAACAGTGACGGTACCTATTATTCTCAGAAAATAATGACTGATTCTACTTCACTTATAGACCAACAGTCGAAGAGCCTTTCAGATGAATACACTATCAATGCCAGAACATCATTCGTCGAACCACTTTGGAATCTAAAGAACTTCGTTGAGTTGGCTGCATCCTTCAATTCGAGACTTCGCAGTTCGGACAAGCAACAATTTAATGACTTAAATAAGGATGGTGTCTATTCGGATTTAGATACTCAATTTAGCAACAGTTTTTCCAACAACTCTTTCACCGAATCATTGGAATTGAATTTCCGTCATCAGGAAACTGATTATAATTATTTGTTGGGAATGAAAGCGGAACCTACCCAAAATTTTAGTACAAACAATTACCTGGATGGATATGATCTGACCAGAGAAAATAAAGTACTGAACTATTCTCCTGTAGCCTCTTTCCGATATAATTTCGGACGCAAGGAATTTGCCCGTTTGGAATATCGCGGACGTACCAGCCAACCAAGTATAGATCAAATGCAACCGGTAAGAACGAACAGTCTGACGAACGAGACCATCGGTAATATGGCATTAAATCCTTCATTTGATCAAAATTTGCGTTTAATGTATTCCAGCTTCAACGCAGAGCACTATTCTTCCATCAGCTTTGGAATAAATGGTTCCTATACAACGGATGCATTGGTCAATAACACCATCTCCGATGAAACTGGAAAACGGTATACCCAAACCGTAAACGCAGGGAATAAGCCCTTTTCCGGTAGTGCCAACTTTATGTTCAATACGCCCATCATTAAAAATCGCTTGCAATTCAATACGTTGACGGATGTGAGCTATCAACAGTATTATGGTTATTCTAGCCGCAGCACGCTGGCAAATCCACTGGACGAAAACGGCAACTTATTTTTGGGTGAGCTGAGTAATACAAAAAGACAGGGTGCCGGCGAAAATTTGGGACTGACCTTTACAACCGACGTTGTTGAAATTGGTTTACGCGGTTCTTTACGGTATTCTCGCTCGCTGAACAATTTAACGAGTAACAGGTTGACCAAGGATTATACTAGTTCCGGTAATGTCAACCTTCATTTACCCTATAACTTTACGATATCCAACAATCTGGATTATACGACAATGGAAGGCTATTCAGCATTTAGTAAGGATCAATGGATTTGGAATGCAACCATCGACAAATCCTTATTTAATAAGAAAGGGACCCTTTCGTTGAAGTTCTACGATATCCTTCGACAGAAATTGAATATTAGGGAAAACATCAGTGACAACTATAGAGAGATAACCAAATCCAACCAACTGACCTCTTATTTCATGCTAAGCTTCGCCTACAAACTGGCCAAGTTTGGAGGTGGTACCAGTACTTCTGATATGTTCAGAGGTGGTGGTCGTGGTGGCGATCGTGGTGGTGATCATGGTGGATATGGCGGACCTCCTCCCGGAATGGATTAAAAATAGATGGGGCTGTCTCGAAAGTATTTGACCATCCTATTTTCATGTACACATTTGAGATGTTTTAATAGGATGTAAAGGTCAAGGCGCTGATTATGAGGTAACCGGAGCGTACTTTTCGTACGTGAGGATTGCCGAATAATCAGAAACGCAGAGATTTGCATCCTATTGAGACATCTACTTTATTTTTGTGATTTTTTGTAGCTAATAACAGCCCATGTGTTTAGGATAATGGCAAAACCACACAAAGCCATGAACGGTTCTCTCAAATCAGCAGCAGCACTTCCCTTGAGATAGACCAGCCGCATCACACGAATAAAGTATTTCAATGGACTGATATCACTGATATATTGAGCCCATTGGGGCATATTGTCTACCGGTGTGTAAAGTCCACTCATAAAAATGAAGGTGATTATGATGAAAAAAACCATGAACATGGCTTGTTGTAGGGTCTTGGAATAGTTGGATATGATCAGCCCCAAGCCGGAAAAAGCAAGCACAAATATAGATGCAAACAAATAGATTGTCAATAGACTGCCTTTAGGCCACATACCGTAAAACAACCAGGCCACACCAAAACATATATTCAGTACGAGAAAACCGACCACCCAATATGGAATGAGTTTGGAGAGAATCAGGGAGAACTTACCGACTGGAGTTACATTCATCTGTTCTATGGTGCCGTTCTCCTTTTCCATAACAATGTTGAAAGCAGGCAGAAAACCGCAAATCATGCTAAGTAACATCACCATAATGGCCGGAACCATAAAATATTTATATTTCAGTAAAGGATTAAAACGGAATATCTTAGTGATATCCATACCACTTTGAAGTGACTTTCCTCCAGCTGGCATCAATTCAGCACGAATCTCAGCGTTGTACTCAGCAACAATACCAGCCAGATAGGCACTACCCAGTCCACCCTTCATAGCGTTCACTGCATTGGCCGAAATCATGACTTTTGCATCCTGACCACTGACCAGTTCTTGTTCGAAGCGTGGTGGAATTTCCAATATGAGGTCAGACTTATCCTGCTCAATACTTTTTAGCGAAGATCGGTAACTGTATGAAATATCAGTGATGTGAAAATATTCAGAGGCGGCTATTTTTTGTACAAGACGTTGCGAATAAGGGGTGTGATTATTATCAATCACGCTCAGGTTCAGGTCTCTCACCTCAAAATTGGCAGCCAACGGTAAAATAGCCAACATGATGAACGGAAAAATGAAAACGAACTTCGACAAGAAGGGATTCCGCCTGAACTGTTTAAATTCTTTTTCTATCAAGTATTTGATTATCATACTATTCCAACCGGATTTTAAATTTTCGTAAACTAACAGTTATCAACGCTACAGCCATTACACCGAGCACAATCAGCTCTTTTATAATCGCCTCTGCTCCCAAGCCTTTTATCATTATTTTCTTGACAGCCAGGATATACCATTTGGCTGGGATGACATCGGATACGATTTGCAGAAATACAGGCATGTTTTCAGTTGGGAACAACATTCCCGATAAAAGCATGACCGGCATCATCAACCCCATCGCAGAGATCATCATGGCTGCCATCTGAGTACTGACTATCGAAGATATGAGTAAACCTAAAGCCAGGGAAACGAAAATATAGAGTAAGGAAATCAGGATGAGCCAGAAAAAACTACCTGCAATGGGAACGCCCATCACAAACACCGCCATAGCCAGAATCGTGAGTAAATTGACAATGGACAGAAAAAAATACGGTACAGCTTTGGAAAGAATGACATACAATGGCTTCATAGGGGAAACCAATAGTATTTCCATGGTACCGTTTTCCTTTTCCCTGGCAATGGAAATAGAGGTCATCATGGCGCAAATGAGTAAAATGATCATACCCATTACACCGGGTACAAAATTGTAAGCTGCGACCATAGATGGGTTATACAGCAGCTTGAGCTCCGGTGTAATTTGATAGGGTATCTTTCCAACTTTAAGTAGTTCTTGCTGATAATTGCCTATGATGGTGGAGGCATAGGTTGTAATGGTCGAAGCCGTATTTGGATCACTGCCGTCGGCTATAAGCTGTATCTGAGCATGTCCGCCATGAAGCAGGTTTTCATAAAAATTTTCACTGAAAACCACCACCATGGCCACTTCACCCGATTTGAAAACTTCGTCAACTTCTGCCGGACTCTTCAACATCTTATGCAGGATAAAATAGTTGTTGATCTGAAGCTTTTCAACAATTTCGCGGGTCACGTCATCGTGAGATGGGTCATAAACGGCAAATCTGGAATTCTTCACTTCCGTGTTGAGTGCATAACCAAACAGGACGAGCATCAGGATGGGCATGACTAACAGAATGAGCATAGTCATCTTGTCTCGGAAAATGTGATGGAACTCTTTACGGACAAAGGCCATAAAGAATCTCCAGTTTTCACCGGGTGTCATTTTTCGTTCTGTCATAGTATCTGGCTTGCTCATTTTTCTATTCTTTTAGCATTTCTGGCCAACTGCTGAAAGACTTCATCCATGTTTTTTGCTTCAAAATGTTCTTTCAGGTTTTTGGGCGTATCAAGCGCATCAATTCGTCCATCAACCATGATAGTCACTCGATTGCAATATTCGGCCTCATCCATATAATGTGTAGTTACGAATACGGTTATACCTTGGTCGGCTGCCTGATAGATCAGTTCCCAGAATTGTCGGCGGGTTGCAGGATCCACACCACCGGTAGGTTCGTCCAGGAACACAATTTTAGGCTGATGGAAAATAGCCACCGAGAAAGCCAGTTTTTGCTTCCAACCCAATGGCAGGGATTTAACAAGGGCATTTTTTTCTTTTTCAAAACCCAAACGATGTAAAAGATCATCCGTCATTGGAGCTATTTCTTTTGCTGGAACTCCATAAATACCCGCATAAAGCTTGATATTTTCCCAGACTTTCAGGTCTTCGTACAGGGAAAACTTTTGGCTCATGTAGCCAATGCATTTCTTGATACTTTCTGACTCTTTGTATATATCAAAACCAGCAACCCATGCATGTCCTGAAGTTGGTTTGCTCAGACCGCAAAGCATTCGCATAGCTGTAGTCTTCCCTGCACCATTGGCGCCCAGAAAACCGAATATTTCGCCTTTCCCGACCTCAAAACGGATGTGGTCGACCGCTGTGAAATCACCAAATTTCTTGGTCAGGTCACGTACAACGATGACTTTATCTGCCGGTATCGTTTCTATAGGATTCATATCATGTATTTGCCGGACAAACGCATAAAGCAGTCTTCAACGTTAGCCTGAATTTGGGTAATATATATATTGGTATGCTCCATATTTGTCAAGTACGCTTTGAGCTCTTCTTCTTTCAAAAATTCGTGTTTGTAGGTCACGTGGTGCGCATCACCAAAAGCAAAACAGGTCTCGACCTCCTTATTTAATCTGAGGTCCTTGAGTAGTTTAGACATATTGTCACTTTTCACGGACCAAAGCTCACTTCCAAAGTCCTTGACTATATTTTTAGGTGTCTCTGTTTTCAGAAATTTTCCATTCTGAATCAAAGCGATGCGATCGCAAAGACTGGCTTCGTCCATGTAGGGCGTAGAAACAAGAATAGATATACCTTGTTTTTTAAGTCGTTTGAGCATGCTCCAGAATTCCTTCCTGGAAACAGGGTCGACACCGGTGGTCGGTTCATCCAAAAAAAGCACGGAAGGCTTGTGAATTAGCGCACAACAAAGTGCCAGCTTTTGCTTCATACCGCCGGAAAGAGCGCCAGCTCTTCTCGTCTTGAAGGGTTCAATCTGTTGGTATATATCCTTGACCAGTTCGTAGTTTTCTTTTAAAGTGGTATTAAAGACTGAAGCAAAAAAATTCAGGTTTTCTTCAACAGTCAAATCCTGATATAGGGAGAAGCGACCAGGCATATATCCTACCTGGGCACGGATTTTCATGTAATCTTTTACGACATCCAGTCCATTCACAGTGGCTGAACCCTCGTCGGGCAAAATAAGTGTCGTGAGAATGCGAAAAAGGGTGGTCTTACCTGCTCCATCAGGTCCTATAATGCCAAAGATATCACCTTCTTCAACATCCAGAGAGACATCATCCAACGCTTGAGCCCTGGGGTATTTTTTTCGGATATGGCTGGCTGTGACAGTGCTCATTTGTTGAATTTTATTCCTCCGTACATTCCGATTTTTAGGTTTCCGTCATTTTTCACGGAAACTTTCACGGCATACACCAGATTGGCACGTTCATCTCTCGTTTGTATGGTTTTTGGGGTAAATTCAGCCTTGGCAGAAATCCAGGAAACTTTGCCTTTGTACGCTTTGTTGTCTTTGGAACCAAACTCAGCATTCACATCGACGGTCTGTCCCACTTTTAACTGTGCAAGCTGGTCGGCGGTCACATACGAACGTAAAGTCATGTTTTCAATATCTGCCATTTTAAACAAGGATTTCCCCTGCATAGCCAACTCTCCTTGCTCTGAATATTTGACTAAAACCGTGCCTTTGATGGGGCTGGTGATATACGATTTTTGCAATTGGTCGTCTATCTGAGCCACCTGAATCTTCAATACGTCGCTTTCTTCATTGATGCCTTTGCTGCTGCTTTCCAGGGTTGTTTTAGTAGCATGGAGCTGTTTTTGAAGAACTTCTATCTGTGCATTCACATCATCCAGTTGTTTGGATGTAGCTGCATTGGCTTTCAATAGGTTTTCCACGCGGGTCTTTTCCATTTTGGCCGTTGTAATCTGCTGCTGTAAGGCTGCTATCTGGGCGTTTATATCTGGTTTTCGGGTCTGTGCTGCCTGAATGCTTGCCAGGAGTTGCTTTTTTCGAAGGTCAAGCTGCACAGTGTCTATATAGCCCAAACTTTGGCCGGCCAACAAATCCTGGCCTTCCTGAATGTCAAATTGCATGATTTTGCCGTTTGCTTCTGATGAAACGATGACTTCGGTCGCTTCAAATGTTCCGGAGGCATCCATGTTTGATGCGGATTTGTGGCAGGAGCTCAACGAAAATACCAAAGCAAGTGAAAGCAATGAATTTTTGATATAAGAATGAACCATTGATTCGTCTATTTAATTGTTTGTACTGTATTTCAAATTATAAATGCCCATCATCAGCTGAATTTCGTGCAAAGCCTTTTGTTGTTTGGCCATACTTTCAGCATTAATTTCCCGCAAAAGCTCTGTTACAGTCTGAACGCCGTTTTTCACTTTTGCCTGACTGGCGTTTTTGATATTGGTGTGCAAGCTTATTATTTCGTCATCGCTCCTTATCAATTCTCGGATCTTATCCAGTTCGTTGTTTTGCTGATTTATTTTCAGTTTATTATTGAAGAGAAAGGTCTCTTTTTGGTTATTAACCATTTCCTTACTGATTTTCAAATTGTTCAGATTGTTATTTTGAGTGTAGAATCCACTGATATTCCAGGAGAGTCGGATTCCACCTATATAGAAAGGTGAAAAATCACTGCTCAGCATATTCATTCCTGGTTTACCCACGCCACCTTGTACAAAGAGTCCCAATTTGGGCAAGGTACCTGTCTGGATCATTTGGCTTTGATTGTCGAGTAAATTTAACTGACTGTCAAAAAATCGAAGCTCTGGTCTGTTGATTGTTGAGGCTGCATAATCTATTGAATTCAGGACAGGTTTTTCTACTTTTTCTTCGACTGGTTCGCTAATCATGGCTGCAAGCATCTCTCGATAGGATTTACTGGCTGAAAGCAATTCTGTGCGTCTTTGGATGTTGTTGAGTTGTTCCAGTTTAACAGCATCCAGATCAGACGGATTGGCTACACCGTTTTCGATATAAGCATTAACCTTGTCAAAGTTGGTCTGTAATTCCTGTTGTAATATTTCGTTCTGCAACAACTGCTCCTGGAGGAGTAACAACCCGAAGTATACCTGGTTGACCCTTTCCTTGATGGTATACAATTCTACTTCGAGCTTTTGTTTTTCCATTTCAGCATTTGCTTTTACGATGTTCTTCTGTGTAGAAGTCACACCGCCGTCCCAAAGGACTTGGTTCACTTCGAGCGCTGCCTGATACTGGTCTTTGCTTTGGTGAATGGATAAGGTTTTGGTATCTGAGACAGGCATATCCAGGTTGATGGCATCTGATTGATAAGTAGCTTTTGCTGCCAGTGTCACCTGAGGCAAATAGGCTTTTCCGGCATTTGACAAGCTGTAATCTCTGGATTTTTCAATCAGTTCGTACTGCTTGATCTGCGGGTAGTTCAGTCTGGCTTTTTCCTGACATATATCGATGGTGAGCTGACCAAATGCCTGAGATATAGGGATGGCTATGAATACCATCAGTATGGGAATGATTTTCATTTTATTTAAAGAATCAGGGTTTTAAACTTTTCAATACAAACTTGATGTTTTCTGCTTTTCGTTTTTCAAGCAGGTGTTCGAATTCATCATCAAGTTCGAGCTGTATTTTTGCAACCATATCTAATGGTAAATGACCGATGTTTTGTACCAGTTTTTCTGTCAGATCGGTATTGGTTGCGACTTCATTGAGTTATTTAATAAGTCTGTTAATAGGACAAATAAAGTGGTTATTTTTGAATTAAACAATAAAATGATCATTTTGTAAAATAAAATAAAATACGCATCTTGCAGTATCAAAATAAAGACCGGACCCTTGTAAGGCCAATTAAGCAGGGTATTATACCCTATTCAATCCTATAACTATTGAAAACCATGATCAAAAGAATTCTTCCCTTCTGTTTGTTCTTGTTGGCTTCTACATACCTTCAAGCACAAAAGGCACTCACGGACTATGTAAACCCCTTTTATGGAACAGCGCCAATAACCGATATAAAAGATATTGGATTCGTACCACCTAAAAATATGAGGGTTTGGGCCGGATTGACATTTCCCGGATCATCAGTGCCAAATGCCATGGTTCAGCTAAGTCCAATCACAGAGTTTGGAAGTGGTGCCGGTTATGAATACGAAGATACCGTTATCTATGCCTTCACCCACACCAACAAGGGTCACTGGAATTTGTGTAATGTTCCCCTACTGGCTGTTACAGGTGACATTTCTGCTGATAACTTCAGTTCTACTTTCAGCCATAAAAACGAGACTGCCAAACCCGGATATTATCAAGTGTACCTGGAAAGATACGGTATAAATGCAGAAATGACGTCCACCTTGCGTTGCGGTTATCATAAATACACCTATAAAGAAGGGCAAAGCAAAAGGCTGGTTGCCTACCTGGAAAAGTCGAATGAAAGGGTCAGGGACTGGAAGCTTTTACAGGATGGCGACAATGTATTCAAAGGCTATCAGGAAACAGGAGAAAAAATTTATTTCTATGCCATCTCCAATCATGTCATCAAAGATATTGAATTGCTTAAAAAGGACAAAAAGGAAATTTCTGTCATCAACTTCAAGGACGCATCCAAACCTTTGGAATTGAAGATAGGTTTCTCCTATGTCAGCATGGAAAACGCCAAAGAAAACCTTGAAAAGGAAATAGCCGGAAAAAATTTCGAACAGGTAAAGAATGAAGCTTCCCGAAAATGGGAAACACTGTTGTCAAAAATCAAGGTCACAGGTGGCTCAGAACGACAAAGAACACTGTTCTATTCTTACCTCTACCGATCTTTTCTCTGGCCAGCTCTGAGAAGTGACATAAATGGAGAATTCACCGATGAAAAAGGCAATGTAGTCAGGAAGGATTTCAATTATTACACCGTTCCATCCCTATGGGATGACTACCGCAACAAGCTGGTTCTGCTGGGCATTGTTTCTCCGATAGTGACGAACGATGTAATTAAATCATTGATAGACAGAGGTGAAAAGACCGGATTCATACCCACTTTTTTTCATGGAGACCATGCCTCTGTCTTTATAGCAGGCTCCTATCTGAGAGGTATCAAGGATTTTGATGTAAAAAGCGCATACAGCTTACTGCTCCGAAATGCAACCCTAGAAAACAAAAGCAGACCACATCTGATGGAATACATTAAAAAGGGTTACATATCAGAGCCGGATATAAAAAATCCAAATGTGGAAACAGTAGCAAGTGCCGGTGTCACAAAAACCCTGGAATATGCCTATGATGACTATGCAGTAGCTTTGCTGGCAAAGGAATTGGGCGATTCTGTAAATTACAACATGCTCCTAAAAAGGTCAGGTAATTTCAAGAACTTTTTTGACCCAGTTACCGGATTAATGAGAGGACGTTTGGAAAACGGAGATTTCATCAAGGATTTCAAACCTGATTATCCCTACTACGAATATATGTATCGTGAGGCAAACGCCTGGCAATCATCCTTCTTTGCTCCACAGGATCCTAAAGGGTTAATTGCTCTATATCCAAATAATGCAGCTTTTGAAAGTAAGTTGGATTCTCTGTTTACTATTCCCTGGAATCCAAATTACAAAGCTTACAACATCAACTCTTTTATCGGGCAATATTGTCATGGAAACCAACCCGACCACAATTATCCCTACTTGTATTGTTTTGTTGGCAAACAGGAAAAAACACAGTTATACCTGGACAGCATCATGAACACATTTTACGATATGGGTAAAGACCATCTGGCCATGTGCGGTATGGACGATGCAGGCGAGATGTCGGCCTGGTATGTATTCAATGCCATGGGTCTATATCCTTTTTCTCCGGCAGATGCTGAATATATAGTAACAGCTCCGCTTTTCGACAAGGTAGAAATCAATTGCGGTGAAATGATGAATTGCACCATCCTTAAAAAGAATGCTGGACGAAAAATCAGCAGCATCAAGTGTGGGGACAAGAAAATCGATGGCTATTTCATTTCTAATGAAGATTTAAAAGCCGGGAAAACGTTGCTCATTACCACCAAAAAATAATGAGATATATCAATCGAAGTAACTCGACCCATCCCAACAATGCGTACAAAGTTTTTCTTTAGGAAGTCCGATAGCCTCGACAAGATCATCCAATTTCTGAAATTTGAGTGTCGTCAAATCAAGATGTTCCCTGATTTTATCAACCATGGCTCTGTACTTTTCGCTGGTACAATCAGAATATTCCTTCATATCAACTCCATCTTTTCCTTCCAGTTCCCTGACTGCACGAATGGTTGCCAACTCATAACTGGAACGTGAACTGCTGAAATTCAAGAATTCACAAGGATAGGTCAATGGAGGACATGCAATACGCATATTGACCTCTTTGATACCGGCATCATGTAAATCTTTTACATTATCTCTCAATTGTGTTCCTCGAACGATGGAATCATCCAGAAAAACACCACTCTTGTCTTTAATGATGGCCTTGTTTGGAATCAACTTCATTTTAGCCACCAACTCACGCATGTTCTGACTTTGAGGCATAAAGCTTCGGGGCCAAGTCGGTGTATATTTGCAATAGGGACGTTTTATTGGAATCGTTGTAGCATTGCAGTATCCCATTGCATGCCCGATACCGGAGTCTGGAATACCTGCTACAAAATCGGCGTTGGCATCATCGTTCTTTGCAAGGGCGGCACCACAACGGTAACGGCATTCATCCACATTTATGCCTTCATAGTAAGATGGCGGATAGCCATAGTACACCCAAAGAAAGGAGCATACCTGCATCTTATCGTTGGGCTTGCGCAGTTGCTCATAACCCTCGGCTGTAATGCGAACCACTTCACCAGGTCCAAGGTATTTATCTATTTCGTAGCCCAAATTAGGAAAAGCACAGGTCTCAAAAGTAACACCAAATGCGTCTTTCTTTTTGCCGAGAATAATAGGAGTGCGACCCAATTTGTCCCGGGCAGCTATTAAACTATCATGAGTCAGGATCAACATAGAACAGGATCCTTTTACTCTATCAAATACATTCTGGATGCCAGACAAGAAATCATCTCCTTCGGCAATCAACATTGCCACCAGTTCAGTGGGATTTACAGCGCCCAGACTTGTTTCAGAAAAAGTATGGTTGCTTTCCAGAAAATAGGCTTCCAGTTCGTCGTAATTTAAAATTTTACTGACAGTAACCACTGCAAAACGCCCTAAGTGGGAATTTACGATGATGGGTTGTGGATCAGTATCACTAATAACCCCTATTCCACTTGTTCCCGAAAATTTCTGGATGTCATTTTCAAACTTGTTTCTGAAATAGCCATCTTCCAGACTATGGATAGCGCGTTGGAAACCTTTTTCCTTAGATATAAAGGCAAGACCTGCCCTCTTTGTTCCAAGATGAGAATGATAATCGGTGCCATAAAAGACATCGGCTACGCAATCTTGTTTGGAAATACTGCCAAAAAAACCGCTCATTTGATATAGATTTTGGGTGCAAAAACTGTTCTTAGGTACAGAAATAATGCGGTAAAAATACCTCAAATTAGTGTAATAACATGACTATTTCTGATATTTCCGTTATATTTGGTCTTTATTTCAGAACCTGTCTAATTCACTATGATTTATGATTAAAAAAATACTGATTTCTGTTGGCTTGGTCGGATTTTGCATGATGGCAAACTCAAAGACTAACAAATTCTTGATTAAAAATTCAAGTTTTTCCATTTACCCGGACCGCGTCGTACAAGATAGCTTTTTTTCCAAAGCCCAGGATGCATCAACACTCCTTTCCGATTACGTCAGCACTTCGAATTTCTACACCTCACCCAACCTTGATTTTAAATTCAGCATCAATGGTTTGGATGATGAATTGAATTACGATTTATACCACCATGCAAATATTACGCCCGTTGGGAACGAACCGGTCATTCTGGATATAGTTTTCGGTCAGCCCAGCAATCAGAGAAATTACGGGAAAAGCAGCGAATCTTTACCACCAAACACCACCGTCCTTTTTCGTGTCGATATGCGACAGGTTCTGAAGTCATTTAAGGAAAAAGGCTACTTTGAGGATGTTCATGGTAAAAGAATCTATCAATCCAACCTGGAAGGTTTTTATATTGCAGGAAACACTTACCCTTTGGATTATCAATTCACCAACCTGCAGGGTAACGATGGCTGTCGCCTTCAGGATAAGGACAATGATGGTATCTACGAGGTTAAAATCACATTCAACGATCATCACCAACCCAACCATCAGGAAAGAAAGTGGAATTTAAGTAAGGATATCTCAAAATACCCGGCACTGAGCAGTACCTTTCCATTATTAAACAGCCTATACAACATGTCGCTCGAAGAAATGACGCTGAACATGGAAAAAGACGGAACTTTCCGTACAGGTAAATTCTGGTCGGGCGTCTGGACCCGCGACGTTAGCTACAGTATCATGCTGGCTATGGGTATGCTGGAACCTCAGATTGCTCAGAACAGCCTGATGAGAAAGGTCAGAAACAACCGCATCATTCAGGATACAGGTACCGGTGGTGCATGGCCATGTTCCAGCGATCGAATCGTGTGGGCACTAGCTGCCTGGGAAATCTATGAATATACCGGAAATCAGGAATGGCTGAAGAAAGTATATGAAATTGTTGCAAACTCCGTAACAGATGATGAAAAAAACATCTTTGACAGTCAATTCGGTTTAATTCGTGGAGAATCTTCTTTTCTGGACTGGCGCGAACAAACATACCCCAAATGGATGGAACCTGCTGACATCTACGCATCTATGAACCTGGGCACCAATGCAGCTTATTACCAGGTTTTAACTGTTTTAAGTAAAATGTCTACCGAGCTAGGTGTCAAAGACAGTTGGCACCAAAAAGCACTGGTTTTAAAACAGAACATCATCAAACACCTGTGGTTGAATGACGAAAAGTATTTCGCACAATATATTTACGGACGGAACTATAAGATGTTAAGCCCTCGTTCCGAAGCCTTGGGTGAAGCTTTTACCGTATTGTTTGATATCGCAGACGGCAAACAGAAGAAAATGGTTTTAGAGAATACCCCGGTGCTTGACTATGGTATTCCTTGCATTTATCCTCAAATCCCAAATCAGTCTTCCTATCACAACAATGCCATATGGCCATTTGTGGAAGCTTTCTGGACCTTGGCTAACGCACAGGAAAAAAATGCAGCCGGGGTTGAAGCTGGCATCGCATCCATCATGCGTCAATCTGCCCTTTTCCTAACCAATAAAGAAAACTTTGTTGCAAAAAGCGGTGACCATGAAGGTACCATGATGAATTCGGACCGTCAGCTTTGGAGCATCGGCGGCCAGTTAGCCATGGTATACAAAGTGCTGTTCGGTATCCGTTTCAAGGAGAACCAAATGCAGTTCAATCCATTCATTCCAAAATCAATGAAGGGAGAATATACCTTGCGTCAGGTCAAATTTCGCAATGGCATTTACAATGTGACGATCAAGGGTTATGGCGATGCCATCAAATCCTTTACGCTGGATGGCCAGGCTCAAACCAACTATGCGGTGGACGAAAAAAGGACAGGATCGCATGATATTGTTATTGTAATGAACAACAAACAAGCTAAAAGCATCATCAATAGGGTTGAATGTGAATCATCAGCCGATATGCCAACTGTCCGGATAGAAAAAGATAGGTTGATTTGGGATACCATCCAGGGTGCAACTTCTTATAAAATCTATCAAAATGGTGTTTTAGCCGGAAATCAGACTGAAAACTCCTATAAATTATCAGACTACACCAAGTTTGCTGAATATCAGGTTTCTGTCATGAATTCCAAAGGCTTTGAATCCTTTCGTAGCAAACCGGTCACCTGCGGGGCAAAAGATCAGAAAATAGTACTGGATGCCAGCGCGTTCAATCTTCCTGCAAAAAAGGATTGCGATGGTTTAACCGGAAACGGATATGTTTCATTAACAAGAGCAAACAAAGAAGTCCTGGAATTTTCAGTGGAAGTACCTTCTTCAGGGGTCTATCACATCAACTTCCGCTATGCGAACGGAAACGGTTCGGGCAATGGCGATAACAAGTGCGGCGTTAGGTCCTTATGGCTCAACGGTAAATATGCTGCACCTTTTGTATTTCCGCAACGCGGGGTCAACGAATGGAGCAATTGGGGTTTCTCCAATATAGAAGCTGTCTCTCTGAAAACGGGTAAGAACGATTTTAGTTTACAGTTTGACCCGTATAATGAAAATATGAATGGTACTGTCAATGACTTTATCCTGGATTCGATTATTTTAGAAAAGGTGGACCAATGAAAAAACTTTTATTCCTTTTTATATTAGGCTTACCTTTTCTGGGTAATACGGCCTTTTCACAGACAGAAACATTTCTGACCAGTACCTATCAAAATAAAAGGATAGCTACTGCTAACATGCCTTACAGACTAAGCAAACCCTATGGTTATGATCAGGAAAAAAAATATCCTTTGGTCCTATTTTTGCACGGTGCCGGGGAAAGAGGTACCAACAATACCAGCCAGCTCACAGCCAACGCAGGTGCTACCGTTTGGGCAAAAACAACGAATCAGCAAAAAAACCCCTGTTTTGTACTGGCTCCCCAATGTGGAAATGACAAACAATGGGTAAATACCAATTGGAGCAATGGTAGCTATGTTCAGAATAACATTCCCATCAGCGAACAATTATCAATGGCTATGGCCCTGCTGGACTCTTTGTGTACCGTTTACCCTATAGATCAGACCAAAATATACATTACGGGTATTTCGATGGGTGGTTATGGAACCTGGGATGCCATTACACGCTTTCCCAATAAGTTTGCGGCAGCAATTCCTATGTGTGGTGCCGGTGATCCCACCAAAGCCAACTTGATTGCCACCATTCCCATCAGGTGCTTTCATAGCAGTGATGACCCTACGGTCCCGGTAAAAGGCACCCGCGACATGGTCAAGGCAATTAATGCCCTTGGTCCCAACAACAGAGCGGATTTTTACACCGAATACACTGATAAAGGGCACGGCTGCTGGGTTACCGCATACAGTGACCAGGCACTGATAGACTGGATGTTTTCTGAAAAAATGGTAACTATAGACCCCAAAGGTATATGCAACATTACCACCCTGGGGGGAACTATTTCTTCTCAGTATACAGACTCCCCTACCGGGGAAGGTAAAGACATGATTTTTGACAATTTGAACAACTCCAAATTTCTGACATTTCATAATGCTTCCTGGGTTCAATTTGCCACCCGGAACAATACCCTGTTCAAGCTGACAAAATATTCACTGACATCAGGTGGTGACGCCCCTGAACGTGACCCTAAACAGGCCGTTCTGAAAGGATCTGCAGATGGTATCAACTGGACTACCATCGATTCCATGGATAATATGACTTTTACATCCAGAATTCAGACCCTGGAATTTGATATCAATCCATCAGATTCCTACACTATGTACAAAATTGATATGAAAGTGGCATCGGGTACTACACTACAACTGTCAGAAATCCGTCTGACAGGATCAAATGAAAATGGAGTATCAAGTTTGCCTTCTACTCCCAAAAGCAACAGTGCTTTTTTTTTCCTGAATTCAGCAGACAAGGTTCTCAAACTATCTTTTAACAATGACGAAAAAAAATCTTGCACCATCACCGATATAAATGGCCGCATGATCTTAAATTGGGTAGCCTGCAAGACCTCACAGATAAATATTGAACCATTCAAAACAGGTATCTATTTTTTGACCGTTAATGGAGAAAACGACACCCTCTCTGGAAAGTTTATAAAGTACTGACCAATATAAAAGGTGGCTGTTAAAGTAAGCATAAACAAGTTGTTGAACATTTAGTGGACCTACATTGTTTTATTTTTAGTGCTAGTCTATTTCTTATCTAAATTTCACCTAACTGAATTTTCTTATGAAAACAGCTACTAAATCGTTTCTTTTACTTACGTTTTTTATTCTTCTATCAAATGTAGGTCGGTCTCAGACGTTGGTCCCTGATTTTGCCATTCATTTTCTGGCAGGTCATGAAGATGTCGTACAAAAATCTACCATTGACAAAAATGGAAATTTGTACTTTGTCGGTTCTTTTAAAAGTGACACGCTTATTTTCGGTGTAGATACGCTAATCAACCAGGGATCCAATGATGTTTTTCTGGTGAAAATGGATTCATTAGCCAATGTTATTTTTGCCAAATCATTCCAGAGCATTGGTGCAATAGATGTAACAGGTTTGGCTATTGATGCGAATGACAATATTTATCTGGCAGGACAATTCAAATCTCAAATGACTTTCGGTTCCATAGTTCTACCGGAATCACTTTTTTTCTACGATATCTTTCTTGCCAAAACAGATTCAAATGGCAACGCCTTGTGGGCAAAAAAGTACTCCTATGCAAGTGATGCATCCATTGTATTGGATTCCGACCAAAACGTGTACCTGGGTGGTTGTTATTACGGCAGTTTGACCATTCCTTCTCTTCAAGAAACCATCAACTCTGCTTACCCTGACAGAATGTTTTCCCTTAAAATGGATTCGGATGGTCATGAAAAATGGATTAAGCCTTATGGTGGAATTCTGGCCATAGATAATGCTCAGAACCTCTACATGTCAGGTAGTTATTCCAATTATATCCATATTGGGCCATTCTACATGGAAAACATTTTCCCCACCGAAAACCACAATGTTTATGTTGCTAAGTCAGACAGCAGTGGTTCCGTTCTTTGGGCAAAGACTTTTTGTAAAAACGAACATGCACTCCTCAATGGTGCTTCTTTTGACACTTTATCAAACACACTTTTGATAACAGGCACTTTCAAAACCGATACCCTTTCTTTTGACGATATTGTAATTCATAACAATGGCATGGCTGACCTCTATATCGCCAAGTTGGATACATCAGCAAATGTTTTGTACGCAAAATCCTATGGTGGTTATGGTGCTGATTATTCCTGGGGATTGACACGAATCAGTCCGGACTACACAGCCGTTTTGGGAACAGCTTTCAGTGACAGTATCCAATTGGGAGATATCGTAATCAAAGGAGGTTCGACTAATTCCGGCTACGGAGATTTCTTTTTCTTTGTTATTGATAATAATGGAGTTCCAGTATGGGCAAAATGTTACCCAAAAGCGGAAACGCAATCTTTGAAATCAATTATTTCGGACAAAGACGGAAACGTTATTGTCTTTGGTGATTTTAGTGCGGGAAAACAGGTTGTCGCACAGACAAAAAGTGCCTTTGTTTCTGATGATCCTACTTTCATAGATCAAACTTCTATTTATCTGATCCGTTTTAAACAACAATCTGAGGCTCAGAAAATCGCTGTAACTGCTGCCAATTCCATTGATATGTATCAAGACATAGCTTCAGGTACATTGACTATAAACATTGGTAACGAAGCGGCAAAATACACTTTGAAGGTATATAGCAGCGAAGGTAAATGTCAATTGAGTAAAACATTAAATGCAGGAACAAGTACCTTAGACACGGGCTCACTTCCCAAAGGTTTATATTTGGTCAAAATAGAATCAAAGGACCACAGATTCAATGGGAAATTCATTCAGAATAAATAAGATCATTATGAGGTAAAAACACACGAGGGTATCTCTAAAAAAAGAGACACCCTCGTGTGTTTTTGACAAGTCCAACTAACTCAATATTAAGGATTTACTATTTTGTCTTTATAATTTCCATTAGATTAAATCCGCCAACAACAGCCGCTTTTTGGGCTACATAAAAATCAAGAACCCTGTCATCCTTCACCACAACATCATTCAGTTCAACAAAAGTATCAGGATTGTTTACAATAATTCCTGAAGGACTGGCAGAAATACCATTCGCCTCATAAATAATATTTGACTGACCACTATTGGTTTCGATATTGTTTGTAGAAAACAATATTCGGATCTTATAGGTTCCTGGCTCAAACAAAAATCTCATTCCACTCTTCTTCGGGTATATTGTTAAAGGATCAACAATGCCGAAATATTTATTCATATACGTAATCGGATAAGGCACTGTTTTTCCTACTAATTTTAAAGAATCAGCGTTACTATAACCATTGTATTCCAGTTGAGTCTTCATTTCTACCGGAAGCTGACTGGGTTTTGCAATTCGGGTAGCCCATGGCTCACCGTCTACATCCTTTAAACTGAAACTATCCCAGTCTTCCCATTGTTTGGTTGTACAAAGATTGATGACAGAACCATTGTCCATTGTTGCGTAACCTTGGTGATAAACCTCAACTACAGGAGATACAACTAATTTGCGTCCAATTTTATTGACCACTTTATACTCAATTTTTGCCGTCGCCACATTAGATTCTTCCAGCGCATCTTTGATTTTAACAAATACATCTTTAATACCTGCGCCACCAGATAAATTAAAAGAGACTGGAGTTGTTATGGACTTCCAGGTTTCATTGGTAAACGTCTCATCTTCTGAAATCATATAATGTGTAGGATTTCCTCTATAAGAGAGTTTAACACTGACATTACGGGAAGTGGTTACAGCAGCACCCGCATTAATAGATATAGAGTCTAGGGGAACTGAACTAACTGGAGCAACAGTACTTGATCCTACCCTTACTATTTCCAATAGATTAAATCCGGCAAATACACCATTTTTCTGTGACAAACTAAAATCGAGTATGCCATCATTACCTACAATAACATTCGACAGTTTGATATAAGACTGATTGTTATTGAGCAAAATACCAGAAGGAGATACTTTTTTCCCATTGGCCTCATAGACGATATTTTTTTGAGCAGCAAAAGTCTCCTGATCACCGGTTGAAAAAACAACGTTTAAATTGTAAGTACCTTTCTCAATCAGAAATCTAAGCCCACGTTTTGCCGGCGCTACTTCAGTCCAAACATCAATTCCAAAATAACCATCTATGTACTTCGATGGATAGAGCCCGGAATTGCCCAACGCTGTTGCATCCGGATCTCTTGTTAAAAGATGTGCCATTCCAGAGGAAAATACGGATGGTAATTGACTGGGTTTAGCAATACGGGTTGCCCAATCCTGACCATTTGTATCTTTTAAGGGGAAGTTACTCCAATCCTCCCACTGTTTGACGGTGCAAAGATTGACGGTATTTCCATTGGGCAGTTTTTCATAACACTGGTCAGCATTTTCTTCAACAGGACTAAAAATGATCATACGACCGGGAGGACTAACTTTCACATACTGAATACTAGCTGAGCATACGGCAGATACTCCTGTAACATCTTTCACTTTGGCATAAAGAGTCTTAACGTTATATTCAGAAGATATCCTAAATGTTACTGGGTTAGCAAAACTCATCCACGTAGATCCGCTGAATGTAGGTGATTCTGAAAGCATATAATGGGTAGGAACTCCTACATAAGCAAAGGAAACGGCCAGATCTAAATCTTCACAACTTACAGCACCTGAATCCAATAATAGGGAAGTCAAGGAAGCCGGTTCTGTCAAAGTGATTAATCCAGACTTCGTTTTACTTTCTTCAACATCTGACTTCACTTTAACATAAATAGTTTTTTTGCCAAATGTAGAAGACATTGTGAAATCAATCACATTCGATTTAAATGCAGTCCATGTTGCGTCACCAAGTAAAGGTTTTTCAGATATCTTATAATATAAGGGTACATCTCCAGATAGATTTAATGTCACTTTTATAGCAGCCAAAGGTGTTGTTAAATCCCCATTATTTAGCGTTATTGAATTTAGGGCAAATGCCACTTTATTATAAAAGATAGAAGCATTTGCCACACTTGATTCATCAAAACTATTTTTTAGTTTCACATAGATAGTATGGTTGCCGGAAACATTAGTCAGAGTTATAGGCATATTAGCAACAAAATCTTTCCAGCTTGCACCTAAAAAATTTGGATCTTCGGAAATCATGTAGTGGGTGGCCGTACGTTTAAAGGAGGCTGTCACAATGACTGCCCTGCTTGTTGTTGATTCTACGCCAGCATTGATGGAAATACTATTCAAGCTTGGTCCCGAAACATACTCATTGAGTTGTTCCTGATAAATTTCCTTGACTCCTGGTTTTAACATTTGAGTGAAATACTGTGCATCCTCGAGGTCTGAGATAGACATTGAAGTATTAAATTGTTGAATGTATTTCTCGACTTTTGCTATCAGATCAGTGTTATAATCCAGATTCACCAGCAATTTACCCTCATTCATTGAATAAGACGTACCGTTACACATTTCAGATGATTCAACAGTCACACCAGTCGTGTCAGAGATTCCGGACAACAGAACAGATAAGCTGTTGAAGTAAAAATTTTGGACATCAGGTAGCTTAAACTTAAACTTGACTTGCTGTCCTTTGACGGTCTTTATATACGTAGTATGATTTCTTAAAAACCAATATTCATAGAATTCATCGACTGTCGGAAACCAAATGGAATCATTACCACTAGCTCCAAACAAGCTATCCACCTGTGTAAAAAATACTCCTTCAATATTGGCAGATGGTGTATGATTGCCTATAATCATCCAGGTTCTGTCAGCAGGATTTCCATTCAATTCTGTTTTCAACTGATCGATTCTGTCTTTTATGAAACTGGATCCTTCTACAAAGACTCGTTTTACCGTCACTTTATTCTTGTCGAGTGTCATTGTACCAGAAAATGGTTTTATAGAAGTGACAATTTCTTCTTGCGCAGTTTGCATTTGAATCAATTTATTGGATATGCCATAGGTTATGTACTGATGATTGCCATCAGGTTCAGCCATAATTTTTGGCACTCTATTGGTCAGATCCAAAATTTCCTGCCCGTTCAAAGCCAAAAGTCGATCGTAAGTTGCTTTGTCCGTTACAGGCCCTCCATCGTAATTTTCCTTCAGATTGTGATAAACTGTAGAAAATCCAAAATCTGCCATTATTCTCAATTCTTTGGGAGAAGCCCATTCTATATTATTTGCCTGAAGAGCATCCTTACCCATTGCCTTTAACAAATAAGAGAAAACAGCCACAGATGTCGCAAATCTATGCTTTACACCTGCACCGTCGGTATACTCCAGAAATTTCTTAGGAATATAGCCAGTTGAATTGGCCATTCCTAAATGAAAATTACCACCAGCAGTAGAGACAAACTTTTTGTTAACCAGGTTATACACCCAGTTCCATGGAGAAAGGCCATCATCATTAATCCATGATACAGCCAGTTTTTTATTGTATTTCAAAGTCGGAAATTCGAGCGAAACAGCATTCGGATCTACACCTTCTGGTAGTGTAATTGTCAATTCAAAAACACTGATCGTATCCTTGACACAACGAATGGAGAAACCATTCTGAATGTTGGCCCTATAGGAATTCAGTATAGAGGTGGATGGATAAAGGGATAGGGCATATGCCTCTTCTGCATTTTCACTTAAGGAATCCGTCCAAAATTGAGCGGACAGTTCTCCGGATGCAGGAAAACTACCTGCAGCAAAACGGGCTCCACCAGGAAGTGCGGTAAAGCCACTTGAATTGCTGGCACTCACAATTGAACTGTTCCAGTCTTCAATAGTTTTAATATAAAAACCGACAGATGATTTTCCGCCCAAAGTATTGGCAAGCGTTGACCATTCATTGTCACTGGGCAAATGCCAGCCGGATGGACAAGCCAACTCAGCAGCTGGCCAGTTGTATAATACACCGTATTTGGTGAAATTGTCAGAAGCTTTGGCTGCAGGTGAATAAATACCGTTATATCCAAGGACGTAATACCGTGGCTCGGTATCAGAACCCTCCGCTGCAGGTGAAACATCAGGCAAATAGGCTAAATTTTCAGCCATCCATACTTGTGTTCCGATTTTGACCCATTTATAGATTTTGCCATCTCTGCGATCAGTAAATACACCTGTTTCATTGGAACTACCGGATGAAGAAATCAATGCTGTATCAGAATAAAGTATATGGCAGGTTTCATCTTTTATCTCTGCCCTATAATAACCAATATCACCAACATCAATTTTGAGCGAATCTTTTGTTTGATCTTCAATATTAATCCATTCTATAGCATCTGCAGAACATTGCCATTGACAATCGCCCCTGTGTTTTCCTGCCAGTAAGGTAACTGTCTTATCCGTTAATGGTATGCTTCCATGTCTATAATACAACTTCTGAGCAAAAGCCGAATTGGAAACAATTAAAAGAATAAAAATAAGGGTTTTGATTATGCTATTTTTCATGTCTAGATTGTCCTGTTTACAAATGATTCAATTAGTATTTTCCAAAACTATTCTACAACGACTTTCTGAACGATTTGTTTTAATCCTAAATGTACGCAGACATTGTAAACACCACTTGCAAGATGGGCTTTTCCAAATTGAATGATTTGCTTACCACTGCTGTGAGACAGTTTTTTCTCAGCCAATTTTTTACCGTCAAGAGACAATAATTCCAATGTAATCATCTCTGATTTAACCGATTCTAAGGTCAAATTAAACAATCCATCATTTGGATTGGGATAAATGCTAAGAGTTGTTTTTTTGTCCAGTATTTCCGGAACTGAATTGATAATAATGGTCAGTGAATCTGAATGTGATACACAACCGGTGTGCAAATCGATTACATAAACCACATACGTACCTGCTTTTGGATTTATCAGAATTTGATTAATTTCATCCTCTAATTCTACTCCATCCAGGACCCAATGATTTCCATAAGGGACCGAAGATAGTAAGGTGTCCCCATTATGAGTAATGATTGGAATGTAATCCTGATTAATATCCAGTGTGACCATTTGCGCTGTCACCGTAAGGCAAATCAAGCTGAAAAGTACGAATAAATGTGCCTTCATGTAATTGATAAAAAATACTTTAGTAACAAATCATATTAAGGTCAAAATTAATCATAATAATCCTAAAAAAACATGTTTACTAAATGAAATATGTTTTTTTGGGATTATACAACGAACTAGATTACCTGAAAATCAATAGAACTGGTAGATCAACGTTTGTTGGAATGAGCTTTCGGGTAAAATAATGCAGCTTGGGAAGCCACTTTGATTGGGACTATCTGGAAAGAACTCCGGTTCAAGAGCAAAAGCTTGTCTTTTGTAGTATGGATCTCCCTCAAAACCGACAATTTCACTATTTAAGAAATTACCGCTATAAAACTGAAGACCAGGCATTGTCGTAAAAAGCCTCAATGAAATACCACTTTCAGGGGCATATGCTTCAGCAGCCAGCACCAAATCACCGTATTCCTCTTTATTCAAGACAAAACAATGGTCATAACCAACACCATTTGCTAGTTGTTCTTCTGCCCTATCTATATCTAAACCAATCACTTTTGACGTTGAAAAATCAAAAGCAGTGTCTTTGACAAATCTGATTTCACCAGTTGGAATGGAATCAGGCAAAATGGGTAAATAACGGTTTGCATAAATAGTCAACTCATGTCCCAGGATATCACCTTTTCCGTTTAGGTTAAAATAGGCATGATTGGTAATATTTATTGGCGTCGCTTTATCTGTCGTTGCTGTGATTTCCAGGCTCAGCTCATTGGTTTCAGACCAGAAATAATCAAGCTCCACCCGTAGATTCCCGGGAAACCCTTCTTCTCCATCTTTTGACAAATAGCTTAAAATCAAATTTTCACCTTCAACAACTGCATCCCAAAGCTTGGCATTAAAACCCTCAAGTCCGCCATGTAAAGAATTTTCGCCGTTATTGGGTTCAAGTATATATTCCTCACCTTCAACGATAAATTTACCTTTGCCTATTCGGTTGGCAAAACGGCCACAGATTGCACCCAGATAACACGTATCCGCAAGATAACCTTCCAACGTCTCAAAGCCTTTAACCACTGATACCAACTCACCGTCCTTATCCGGGACCAGAATGCGCACAATCCGACCTCCATAATTGGTCACTTCCACTACAGCTCCGGTCTCATTGGTCATGCAAAACAATAAGACTTCGCGTCCATCCGGCAATTTTCCAAAAGTTTTCTTTTCTATTTGCATAACATTCCTTTAATTAAGGCATATCGTCAATATGCTTGATTTCTACTAATTCGCCATATACCAGATTGGCAACTTTCGTCTCTCGTTGATCAAAAGACCATATTACCCAGCCTGTTGACAATTCAATGACAATGCCACCCATGTTTTGTTGTTCAATCGAAGTTTCTGGAACTGAATCAAGTTTTATTGATTCCATAAATGATTTCTGAAGTTCCGTTTTATCTAAAAAGGTAGCAGTTGATAATACGGCCAAATTATTTTCTGTATCAATTTTTGTCAGTTTTTTTCGAATGATCCCCTTAATTGGCTTTGTAGAAAAGCGGCTGGTCATTTCTGTGGGTACATCAACCACCTCATCCAGTTTATAACCAAGACCATAAGCTTGATGAAATTGTGTGATTGATCTCAGCATCAAAGTCTCAATCGTTTCGCGCATATCATAAATACTGGCTACTGCTGCCTGGTCTTCTTTCCCTTTCTTACCGGCAAATTGAGCTAAAACCTTTGGTAAGGCATCTTCCAGACAAGTTGATACATTCTCGCCATTTATAAAATCAGCGAAGACGCCTGGCTTAGTAATTCTATAATTGATTTCAACGGGTTTGGCTAATGCTATCAGTTCTTTTAGTTGAACATTACTTGTATTTATAGCGAAATTTGAGAACCGCCAATTGAGAAGATAATAATTTTCAGTAGAATCCTGAACATAAACATCAGCCTTGAAACGAATACATTCTAAGGATGTCGTATCGGTCTTCAACAAGGTATAAAGTGATCTGGAAATGCTGTAACGCTGCAATTCATTTTTCAAAAAAGAGGCTTTGAAAACAACAGATGAGTCTGACAATGAAGCCATTGAAACCGAAGACACCACAAAAAACAACAGGCATAAAATATTTTTTCTCATAAATGATTATTCTTCGAGTTCATATAATAATTCATCGCGTACGGATGAAATCTCTTCTGCATTAACACCGTGTCTGATTAGTTCATTGATGTCTTTGTTAAACAATTCCATAAAATCCGGTAAAACGGTATGTGTTGCACGAATGCCCCTTTTGTATAATTCAATTGCTTTTTTAGGCAAACCATTACACCATTCCAAATGGCCAGCGTTCAGATAATCCTCCATGCCCGGATTAAACTTCAAAATCTTTTCATAATATTTATCAGCCTGTTCATATTTCATACACATGAAAGAACACCAGGCAATAGGTCTCCAGGTCTTAGGAGATTCTTCTGATAAAACTTCAGCCTTAAAATAGGACTTTAGAGCTTCTGCAAAATCGCCGGCTTCCACCAGGCAATGACCGATGTTCATTGTCAAGACCAACTTCCCTGGTTCTAGTGTTTCTGCCCTACGGTAGTATTCAAGAGCCTTTAAAGGTTCATTGAGCATTCGATAGCAAGCAGCTATCCGTTTAAGTGTCCAAAGGCTGTTAGATTCAATCAGGTCTGCCTGTAGATAGGCTTCCAGGGCCAGATTTTTTTGACCAAGCTGTTGGAGACAATATCCTTTTTTCTGATGCAAATCGGCATCTGTTGGGTGAAAGGTTATTAACATATTCAGAACCTCGAGTGCCTGATTGAAATTATTGTTTTTGAAATATAAGACTCCAATACGTTTCAAAGCCTTTTCTGATTTTAGATAAGGTCCAAGACATTTGGTATTGTGAAAATCCAGCGGAAGTGCAAAAACATTGATATAATCGCGCTTTCGATTGAACAAGTTAAAAAAACGGTATAAATCCTGAATGTACCTGTTGGACATTTGTTCCATTTTAAAATGTGAATTCATGCCCATTTCAGCCTTCCTTATTTCTTCATAAGCTTCACTATCAGCACCTAACTGATTAGCCATAGTACTTCTGTAAGAAACTGGTATCTGAAGTATATTAAAACAGAAAGAATATTTATCGGACGAACAGAGATAGTCCGATTTAAGTACAGCTCCTAAAACACTAATTCCATCCATCGAATTATTGTTAAACAAATCAGTCAGGCTGGTATGGGATGTATAAAAAGGCAAAAACCAATTGGTCATTTCCTGAAAAAAAGGATACGCTTTTTGACTGGAAAATGTGCTCATATAAACATCAATCCCTTCCATCTGCATATCAGAAAACTCTTGCATCTTGACAGAAAACTCCGTGTTTTCCATCATGTTTTTCCAATCTGGATTAAACTCGTCAGAAGCTTCATCACCATCATTTCGCATTTTATCCTGTATAGTACTTCCAAATTTTGTCATTTCCGGAAGTATTTCATCCTGCATCCGCTTGGTCACATTTACAGTATCTTTTGATCTGATCAATTGATAAAAAACCCTGATCAGTGATTCCTGAAGCAAGGGATCCTCCATCGCTGCAGTGAGTCTAAGCTGAATATACGTGTAAAGTGCAATACGACTATCATAAATGAATAATGAAAGGACCAAGGCCACCAATGCACGCTGAGAAACTTCAGCCTGCTCATGAGAACAAAGATCTATCAATAAGATCAATTTTTCATAGTCTATCCTTTTCTGAAGCGAAAGAAGAATGGCAGAAACAAAAAGTGCCTTTTCATTATCATACAATAAAGGATCGTTGAACATCTCCGCTATAAACAGACGATCTTCTTCTTTCCAGGGATTTGAAATCCAAATCTTATTGAAAATCCTGATATTAGTGCGTTCTCTTAATCGAGTAACCTGAGTCTGTTGACTATTCCTTGAGTTCTTGTCTTCCACCAACTCGACCATCGTCAATTTTTCACCCGATTCTTTTAGATTAAGTAGAAGTTGTGGAAAACTATCACTATCACTGGTCTTGTCTATTCTGATACGGTCGTAATAATAATCGGATGAATTCTTGGTCATCCAAAGATGAAAGGCAGTATCCGCAAGTTCAAGTGCTGATTTCTGCAACTTAAAGGCCACTTTTTCCCGTTCAGGATCCGGATAACCTTCCAACCGGTATTTTAGCATATACCGATAATTGTTTTCCATTTCTGTCAACTGGTCATAGGCTATACCAAAACCATTCAATTGGATTAAGTAACCCAAGTTGGAAAATGCTTCTTTTAGATTTAAATGAAGTATTTGATTTATAATGCGGTCGTAAAGCTTGGATACCTCAGCTACTGTCATGATTTTTGCTTTGATTACGACAAAAATACTAAAATTTAGCATCTAGAATGCCTGTCTTCACTGTAAAAAACGTAAATTTGCAAACTATAACAACATAATGCGACTTTCTTAATGAAGCACATTCGAAATTTCTGTATAATTGCTCACATTGATCATGGTAAAAGTACACTGGCAGACCGCTTGCTGGAATTCACACATACTATGGCCATCACTGAAAACCAGATGCTTGACAATATGGATCTGGAAAGAGAACGTGGAATAACAATCAAGAGCCATGCCGTCCAAATGGAATATACCCAGGATGGTCAAAAATATCTTTTAAATTTAATTGACACTCCCGGACACGTGGATTTCTCCTATGAAGTCTCCCGTTCTATCGCCGCATGTGAAGGCGCTTTGCTCATTGTTGACTCAACGCAAGGTATTCAGGCACAAACCATTTCGAACCTATATATGGCCATCGAAAATGATTTGGAAATAATACCTGTACTGAATAAAATTGACATGCCAAATGCCATGATAGAAGAGGTTGAAGATCAGATCATCGAACTTCTTGGCGTCAAACGGGAGGAAATAATACGAGCCAGCGGCAAAACAGGCGAAGGTATTCCTGCCATTCTGGAAGCAATCGTACAGCGCGTACCTCAGCCCAAAGGCGATCCCGAGGCCCCATTTCAGGCCTTAATTTTTGACTCGGTGTTCAATTCCTTTCGTGGCATCATAGCATACATAAAAGTCATTAATGGTACAATCAAAACCAATGATTTCGTAAAATTCTTTGCAACCAAAAAAGAGTATCTCGCGGATGAAGTTGGAGTTCTCAAATTGAATATGGTTTCACGTCCTCAATTGAGTTGTGGCGATGTAGGCTATATCATTTCAGGAATAAAGACTTCTAAGGAAGTAAAAGTCGGGGATACTGTTACACATGTAAAACGCCCCTGCCTGAAAGCCATCGATGGTTTTGAAGAAGTGAAACCAATGGTTTTTGCAGGTGTCTACCCCATTGATTCAGAAGAATTTGAAGACTTACGTTCTTCACTGGAAAAGCTCCAGCTAAATGACGCCTCCCTGACTTTTCAACCCGAGTCTTCGCTGGCTTTGGGTTTTGGCTTCCGTTGCGGCTTTTTAGGGCTGCTTCATATGGAAATCGTACAGGAACGTTTGGAAAGGGAATTCGACATGGACGTAATAACAACCGTTCCCAACGTTCAATACATCGTCACCACCAAAAAAGGAGAGGTTATTGATGTTCACAATCCTTCCGGTCTTCCGGACTTCACCATGGTAGAGAAAATTGAAGAACCTTACATCAGAGCATCCGTGATCACTACCACCGATTATCTGGGCAACATTATGACACTTTGCCTTGGAAAACGCGGTGAGTTGATCAAACAAGAATATATTTCCGGAAACCGTGTTGAAATTTTATTTGACATGCCATTGGGTGAAATTGTAATTGATTTCTACGATAGATTAAAGAGCATCTCCAAAGGGTATGCCTCTTTTGACTATCATCCGAATGGATTTCGTGAATCCAAGCTTGCGAAACTGGATATCTTATTGAACAGCGAACCTGTAGATGCCCTCTCCTGCCTTACCCATGTGAGCAATGCAGAAACACTGGGTCGTCGCATGTGCGAAAAACTCAAGGATCTGATTCCACGCCAACAGTTTGACATTGCTATACAGGCAGCCATCGGTGCCAAGATCATTGCTCGTGAAACAGTGAAAGCTGTCCGCAAGGATGTAACTGCAAAATGTTATGGTGGGGATATCTCACGTAAGAGAAAATTACTGGAAAAGCAGAAAAAAGGCAAAAAAAGGATGAAGCAGATTGGAAATGTGGAGGTGCCGCAGAAAGCATTTCTTGCCGTTCTAAAACTGGATTAAAATATCCTGAAAAGATGAAAAGTTTTTTAGAGTTGGTAAAAAGTCGACAGAGTGATCGGGCCTATGAAGTGACAAGACCTGTAGAGCAAGAGAAGCTGGAATATATACTGGAAGCGGCTCGTTTGGCACCTTCGGCTTGCAATGCTCAGCCTTGGTCTTTTATTGTGATCACTGACCCTGCATTGAAAAAAGAATCAGCATCTATTATAGCTGACAAGGCAATGTCCATTAACCATTTTGCCTATCAGGCTCCAGTACATATCATCATCATCGAAGAATCGGCTAATTTTAATTCTAAAATCGGTGGCCTGATAAAGAATAAACATTTTCCACTTTTAGATTTGGGCATAGCCGCTGCACACATCACACTTGCAGCAACCGAACAAGGACTTGGTAGTTGCATAGTAGGCTGGTTCAATGAAAAGAAATTCAGGAAACTATTCCAAATACCTTCCTCCAAACGTCCCATTCTTGTAATCACTTTAGGCTATTCAACACAGACTATCAGAGAAAAAAATCGCAAAACGACAAAAGACGTTATCAAATACAATACGTATTAAAAACTATTCTAATTCACTCAATTGACTGAGCGCATACGCATAAGCACCTAAATTGATGGCTTTGCTTGCTCCTAGTTTAGAAACAGCAATACCGATGCGCTTTTCGGAGTCATAGGGTACTTTTTTGTCTGTTCCAGGGATATTAACCATTACTGAATGACCTTTTAGAAATTCTTCTAATTCTTTTTCATCATCCAGATTATACGCTTTCATTTGGAGTCTGGTGAATTTTTCTCCGTCAAGCTTACCTATTGTTCCGTTCAATTCAGCCATAAGAGCGGGCATAAAAAATTCGGATGCTCCTGTCAAACCGCCTCCAATTACGATCAAACCATCAATGAGTGTAATAGCGTGAGCAATAGTATCACCTGCTTCTTCACCCATTTCAGCAAAAGTTTTTTTGGCTGCCTCAACATTACCTTCACGTTGTTCGTAAGCAATTTCACAAATATCCTTAGGAGTTAAAACAGTCGTATAATCGCCGGAAAATTCAGAATACATACGCTTAATGGCAGCAATACCCACACTCTCTTCCGTAATGCAATCCCTGAATTTTTTATGTCTAAAAACCCATAAGTCACCACCTGATCCATTGTCTCCAATATGAAGCTTACCATTGGTTACAACACCTCCACCAAATCCAGTACCGAATGTCGCACCCAACAAATTTTTAAATCTTTTGTGGCTTCCTGCATCTTCCAATTTCTTGTTGATCTCCGGAATGATTCCTCCAATGGCTTCACCATAGGCAAAAAGGTCACCATCATTGTTGATAAAAACAGGAATACCAAATTTTTCCTGGAGAAAGGGTCCTAATGCAACTCCTCCCTTAAAGGCTTTCAAGTTGGGTAGGTCTCCTATAATTCCATTTACATAATCAGCAGGGCCAGGAAAAGCAAAGCTGATAGCAACTGGTTGTTCTTTTAATAATTTCTTTATTTGGTTAAACCCGTCTTCTAAGGTTTGTAGGCATTTGGGTAAATTATCTGCATTAGATGGCAGACTAATGGCGTTAACTATTTCATTATTTGCCTGCATGGCTGAAAATACGAAGTTGGTGCCACCAGCATCCAAAGTCATGACAATACGTTTATCAAATTGGTACATGAAATAAAATTAATCAAGATTAACTACTAAACCTTTTAAACCTATAACCTATAAAAACATGGAAAAACCACCGTATTTTAGAAGAGATTGCAAAAGTAGTTTGAAAAAAATAAAATAGCAAATTTCTAGGCTATGTTTTTCATCCAAAAACCTTGGTAGACCTATCTAAAATATAGAATAAGGTGTGCTATCCCCGCCTACAATGAACTTTTACATTGACATGAGCTATCTACAAAAAAATACAGACTATTTAAGTGGAACAAATGTCCACTTAAATAGTCTGTAAGAAAACCAACTATTGGTTTATTTCAAAAATTAGAAAATAACTTTTTGGTTGAATGTTTCGCCGTTTACGGTAACACCTTTTACAAAGTATACACCTTTCAAGTTCATTTTTTGTGAAATAGAAGCACCAGCTTTTGCTGTACCTGCAAATGTTTTGATACCAGCAACATTATAGATTGCATAATTCAAAGTAGATGTTCCATTGTTTGCGATTGTCAAAGAATTGCCATAAGCTTTTGCATCAACGTTTGCAGAAGCAATATTTTTAATTCTGTTAGGAGCTTCACCAAACCATGTGATAGTTGCAACATCAGGAATATTGAAGCTATAGCTACCAGCTGCATCATTAACCAGTTCATCTTTGCATTCGTTCATTTTCCAGTTTGCAACCAAGTTTAATTCTGAGCCGTTCAAAGAATTGGTCATGTCAGCTGCGATTTGTGCATCTGTTTTTGCAATACTCCAAACACGAAGGTCAGAAAGTGAGCCATTCAGAAGACGGCCAGTCCAAGCTGCACCTTCAGCAATTCTCAAATTTTGATCTGAAGCATTTATAGGACCTGCAAGATCTGTAGAAGCTGCCATAACGCCATTGATGTAAAATTTCAAAGTCAATGCAGTTCCATCATAAACACCAGCTAAATGATACCATAAATCTGGTTCAGGTGAAACACCACTACTTGCTTTGATCCAATCGCTACCGGATAGATCTGCTTTAGGAGCACCGATATTCATTTCCAATCCAGTTTCGTGTCTCAACATCCAACCACCATTACTGGAACTTTCATTACAAATAATGTAATTTGAGCAACCAGAAACTGCAGCGTTATATTTAACCCAAGTTTCTACTGTCAATGCAGTTGGGTTAGAAAGTCTGGGATCATTCAATGAATTTTCACCAAGATCAACGAAAGATGTTGCAGAACCATCAAAATTAAGACCACTAGCTGGATCTGCAGCATGTGCGCCTAAAACAAAAAGTGCAGATGCACATAAAGTAAAAAAATTTTTCATAGTGTTAAGTTTTTTAAAGTTAAAATTTATTTGAAACAAAAATAATTTTCTTTATCGCAGTGAATTGAGTCTTTTTCTTAAAATACCTGTCTACAATTAAGTAGAGGGTTCAAATATAATAAATGAATTCATTAACACCAAACGATTATTAAGTTAAAACGTAGACAAAAGTATAACAATTTTCGCATCCGATTAATTCGGTCGCAAATAGGACACATTTTCATACATAAATGTCACAGTTTCGTGTGAACTCTTTCACTTGACTGGTTAAGACACAAAAATAATGGCATTTTTTTAACATGCAAAAAAAAAACACTTTTTTTTATCAACATTATTTAATCCACACTTTATTTGGTTCATTTGACATCTCAAGGATCAAAGTACCGCCATTAACTATATCTGAGAATTTAAGAAAAGGCGTTTTCTGTAACTGGTTATTTAAACTTGCTTTTTGAATATAAAAATTCTCCTTAGAATTATTTACTGTGCGGATAATGAATTCTTTGCCTTTGTAATACTTTGGATTCAAGCTTATGGTGATGGAATCGAATAAGGGACTACCGATCTGCATGTTGGGAGTAGCTTCTGTTAACCCTTTTACATCAAAAAGTCCTATACCAGCAAGTACATACCAGGCACCAAGCTGGCCCTGGTCTTCATCCTGACCATAACCGTATCCATGAACATCCTCTGTTCCATAGAACTGATCACAGATGGCTCGTACCCATTTCTGAGTCAGATAAGGTTTTCCTGAAAAATTGAACAACCAAGAGATATGCAGGTTGGGCTGATTTCCATGATTGTAAAGTGCAGCCACACCGGCAAATGCATCCACGGTCTTACCGGCTCCGAAAATATTTTGCTGAGACATTAAAAAAACACTGTCCAATCTATTATTAAACGTATCACGACCTATCATCGCAATTAGCGTTTCAGGATCATGAGGCACATAAAAAGTGTATTGAGCAGCATTGCCCTCCTGAAAACCACGCCATGGTTCAAGAGGATTAAAATTTTCTATGAAATCTCCGTTGTTGTCCTTGGGATGAATATATTTTGTAGAAGGATCATAAATGTTTTTCCATCCATTGGAAAGCGCCATCAGCTTGTTGTAATCATCGGTTTTATTCAACTGTTTAGCAAATTGAGCAATGGCATAGGCGCTATAAGAATATTCCAGTGTATGTGATGCACCAAAACCGGAGCCATCTTGATTTGTTTCATATCCCAGATTGTTGAGGTAGGGAGTATATCCCCTTTTAACAAATTGTCCGACATCCAGTTTACCGGCTCCAGCTATTCTGTTTTCAGAAACCAATTCACTTTTCAGAGCGGCTTCATAAGCGGTTTTAACATCAAAATTACGAATGCCACAATTATAAGCTGAGGCGATAGCCAAACCTGTAAAATTCGTCCCAACTCCGGAAACATATCTGCTGCAAGCAATACCATCACCCAGCCATCCTGCATCCTTGTAAACAAGCAGTTGACTCTGTACCCAATCCGCATAATATTCCGGATAAGCCAAAGCCCAAAGTTGAGTAAGATTCCAAAATCCTCCCCAAATAGCATCCGAATTATAAAAATTGTACTTCGTTTTCCCTTTCGAATCAACTTCAATCTGGCCAATTTCACCATTGTTCTTAGGATAGGCACCATTCACATCACTTGCTAATCCCCTACCCAACAAGGCATGGAAAAGACCGGTATAGAATTTCGTCATATCTGATTTGTTCTCAGATTTGACACGGATGCGTCCAAGATAATCTTCCCAGGTATTCATGGTGGCATTCTTTGCCTGATCAAAAGTCATTTTTCGGGCTTCTGTCTTCAGGTTCAGACGGGCATTCTCAACAGAAGTATAGGACAGTCCGATTTTAACCGTGACTTGCTCCTTTTCCCTGGTAGAAAAAGTCAGATAAAGACCGGCACCTTTACCGGTAATATGATTTTCACCTGCGAAAGTCTCCTTTTTACGAAAAGTACCCCACTTTTGAGGTTTCTTATCCAAAACGGCAGAAAAATACATCGCGACATTGGCGCCTTTCTGATATTTCTTTACATATTCAGGTTCTGTAATGACAAAACCTTCAATTCGTCCGTCTTTGGTATAGGTCACTTCGGCATCTTTGACCAAACCACTTTCACCTTGTTGATTACCTATGTCAAAAAGAAGATGAGATTCACCGGATTCCGGAAAAGTGTAACGCTGGAACCCGACTCTTTTTGTTGCAGTCAGTTCAGCTTTGATGCCGTAGTCTTTTAGCAGGACAGAATAATAACCGGAAGTAGCAAATTCATCCACTTTATCGAAACGGGAACGATAACCTTCGTCCGGATTTTCCAAAGCACCTGGAATAGTTTGTAGTTTCCCTGTTATCGGAGCCAAAACAATGCCGCCAATCTGAAATTCATGAAAGCAGGCAAAACCCTCTATGGATGAATCTCTTGTGTCGTATCCTACAGCCTGCCAGCCATCCTTATTTCCGTAATGAGCATTGGTGGAAGGACCTAATTTGGCCATTCCAAAAGGAACGGCAGCCGGGGTGTAAAAAAACCATCTGCAATGGGCAGTCCCGATATTGGGATTAACGTAGGTGCTGAATTTCTCTGCCTGTGCGCCATATACCAGAAAGGATAAAAAAGAAAGTATGATTGTTATTCGTTTCATGTATTGATTTTATTATAATTTTTCATTCAGATAGATGGACAAAGCGCCATAAGATTCTACAACGGCCACTTGCATCAGTAATAGATAATACCTGTTGGCACTGCCTCCCGTCCAGTCTTCATAAAAGAAGCCTTTGTCTGTGCGAGCCTTTTTATAACCATAATTGATATTGCTGAGATATACCTGAATATAGCCGTCTGCATTTTTGTACAACGGTTTCAGGTCAATGTAACCCCTGAGGAGTTTTACATTGAACCATGGATCGTGATTTGGAAAAGAAAGCGCCACATTATTTACGGACTTGACAAAAGTATCATAGGATCCCTGCGCTGATGCGATGGCGTCATCCAGATAACTTTGCTGGCCGGTTATGCGATACAGTCTGACACCATTCTGAATCATGACTCCTGTATTGTACGTCCATTTTGTCTTATTCACCACGCCTGCGGTATTCATATCGTTCCAATAGCATTTGTCACTTGGGTCACGCAGATTGGTCCTGAGCCAATCATATTCCGATTTGGCAAACGAAAGAACGGATGCTTTTTCTATCTCAGGGCAAACCGAATAGTAATCCAACAGGAAAAGGGCTGCATAACCATTCGCACAAGCCGGTTTATTCGAATTGGCGTTACCAGAAATATTCTTTTCATCTTCATTCCACCAAATGGCTCCACCAAGTATATTATCAGCGCCACTTCTTAAAAAAGAGACGATTTGCGCTGCTCTATCCAGAAAACGTTTTTCTCCGGTGATGTTGTAAGCCTCAACCAGGCTGATTCCGACAATGGAGTTGTCATCATAAAATCTGGTTCCACCTCCGTTGATTCCGTCTGTCGATGACCCGTAACCACCAATGTTGTTGCCATTGGCAGCTGTGCGGTAATACTTCTGAAAATTATCAGCCAGTGTTGTGTAATTTACGTTGTAACCGACCTGGGTCAGTGTCGCTGCACCGGAAACCATTCCAACATAGGGCCAAAGGTATGAAGCAGCAGAAGGATCTCCACTTTGTACGGGGAAACTTTCCTGATAAAGATCCTTGGAATTTTTATAATAGATATTAATGAGATCAAAAATCTCTTTGGCTTTTGTGTAACATTTTACGGTATCCTTTGTTTCGGTGGAGTCAGTATTTTTCTTGGAAGTGTACTTTTCTGAACCGTCAGAACAAGACATAAACAAAAAAAACAAACCTATTATCACTAAATTTTTCATTTTTCTTCAATTAAAACTGTCAATAAATATAGTACTTTTTCTGTATCAAAAAAAATACAGCCTGAAATCAAAATTCAGGCTGTATTTCAGAACATTATAAGGATTGAACATTTGAAAATTCGTGGACCATCAACCCATCCTTATTGGTATTGATGGTGATGGTGCATTTCTTTAAATCGAGTGATGCACTCATTTTCCATAGATGATCCCATTGGCTCCAGGTGAATTCCACCAATTCATAAAATGCAGAGGTTTCATTGGCTAAAGGTCTTTCTGAACTGACCCCGTCGCGACGTCCCCAACATTTGTCGACTCCATTTACATTGGCAATAAAATAATACCGTTCTTCAGTCCAGGTCAACCAGACAGGCGGATTTGTTTCCGGTCTGGAGGTCATGATAAATTTGACGGTACAATTGTCTGCTTTCAGAACGCCATTTCCCATATAAATAAAATTTCCAATCACATCGAAGGTTGCACCCCAGATGGCTTTAATATTGGCTATAGTATCCAGTTCCATTTTCTGGGTATTCAGATTGACTGTAATGCGATATATTTCACCTGGATTATTGGCCTTAACATCAAAAGAGCCTGTCCCTTCCTTGATTTTTTTGTCTATATCTGCATAGCATACAAAAGCATCTGCGTCTGTCTTGCTGCTTTTGAAATACACATTTCCATCTGTTGCAACCTGAGTATAAATGACAAACAGTCCATCTTCTGCCTTGCGCATTTCAAGACCACCTGCACCTGCGTTTTCTGAAGCAGTTCCATACATATATAAGGTATTACCGGTATAATCTATTCCGGAACCACGTGTCACTGCTATCTGACCAGAAATATTGGCCATTTCTACCTCTCCACCTTTGGAAGCACTGACAGTCCATATAATGGTACCTGTACTTCCCGGTTCGACACCTGCTTTTCTGGCTATCGTATTAAGCAGTGCATGCGTCAATGTCAACTGTGGTTCAGCACCAAGGTCACTTAGCATTCGGTATGCAGGATTTGAGAAATCACCTCCTGCCTTATCAAATAGGACTTCGTAAATAACTTGACCGACTTCTGCCCCTCCTCCACTCCATGTAAGCTGGATATTTTCTGTTGAAGCCACATTAATAGAAACTGCAGAGGGAGCATTCAAGGTTGTTGGTGTAGAAAATTTGCTCGAAAAATCGTATTTTTCCTGACACCCCACCAAAAGGAGAACCATCGTGAAAATTCCTAGTATTTTTTTCATAACGTTTTGTATTTGAGGGTTACCAATTGAGATTCTGTGTAAGGTTCTTGTTCAGATCTCGCTCATTTTGTGGAATTGGCCATAAATAATGTTTATTCTTGTCAAAACTTCGGTTTTCCACGCGGATGTGTCCATTGTCAACACCAATTATATCGTCGGTCGCTAATCCGTGGCAATAGCCATTCAGTACAGTTTCTGCCGTTTTCCAACGGATGATGTCTTTTTGTCTGAGCCCTTCAAAAGCCAGTTCAGAACGACGTTCGCGGCGAACAATCTCTATGAGCTGTTGCTGCGTTTTGCCGGAAGGGTAATTCAAAGCTGCATCATTGGTGAAACCGGCTCTTGTCCTGATGGGTTTGATGGTCCTGTTCCAGGTTGCTTCATCCAGCGTGCCTGTTTCCGCTGCAGCTTCCGCGTGCATCAAAAGCACGTCGGCATATCTGATCAAAATGATATTTAATCCTGAATTCAGACTTTCCCTATGGTTTTTGTCCCAATATTTCTTGAAATAATAACCGGTAGCTGTACAGTCTGAGCTGAATCCATAACCATCCTTGTTGCTACCTTTATCACAGTTAATGACGGAATTGGTGCCATTTGCCATCAGATAGCTATTGCCAGTATAAATAACGGTGGCAGCCAACCGTGGATCACGGTTCAGATAGGGTGTTGCTGCAGAATAAACTGCACTTTCCTCGATGGGCAATCCGTCGGTGGCTATATAACTGTTCACCAGTTCCTGAAGGGGAGAAAGCTGTGCGTAGCCTCCCAATGATGGAGGTAAAAATTGATATTCCACTGCATTTTCTCTGGCATTCAACATATACTGAATATCCAGAATCACTTCAGAATTACTTTCATTTTCTGCATAGAAAAGTCCTTCATAACTGGGAAATAAAGTGAATTTTCCAATCATTTTTTCCGTTTCAATTTTCACTTCTGCAAAACGACCTTCAAACAATAACATTCTGGCTTTTAAAGCGATGGCAGCATATCTGTTTACCCGGCCAAGATCCTCTCCGCTGTACGATTCCGGTAAATAGTTGTTGTCGATTACATCGTTCAAATCGATCAGCAGATCCTGTACGATATCCGCTTTGGGGGTCCTTTCAATCGTTTGGGAACCTTCCACCGTAATGGTCTTTTTAAAGAAAGGTATGTCTCCGAATTTGGAATAGAGTTCAAAATAGAGATACGCCCTGATCACTTTAGCTTCAGATATATAACGGTTTTTCAGTTCTTCTGACAAGTTGGGAACCTGGTCAATATTGTCCAACAAAAGGTTGCAATTGCGAATGCCTGCATACTTACTGGACCAAACTGCCTGTACATAGGAATTGTCTGTTGAATAGGATCCATTGCCTATGGCCTGGTTAATACTGTTGACCTTGGAATAGGCGTTGTCGGTCATGGCGTCGCTGTAAAGCACTTCCTCTGCACTCAGCAGGTTGGTATAGCAACTGTTCAATGCAATAACCGCGGCACTTTCCTTCTTCCAGAAATCCTTGTCACTGACCTGATCGTAAGGTAAAAGATCCATTTCAACACAGGACGTTGCCATTAAAAGAACCAAGAGTCCTGAAGCTAAAATGCTTCGTTTGATTTTTATATAGTTTTTCATTTCACTTCGTTTTATAAATTCAGACTTAAACCAATGGAGGTGATTTTAGCAACCGGATAGATTCTACCGCCTGAAGAGGCAGTGGTTTCAGGATCCCAACCTCCTATCATTTCACTGAATGTGAACATATTCTGACCGCTCAGGAAAATCCGAAGACTGTTGATTGAAACTTTCTGTGTCAATGACTTTGGCAATGTATAGCCCAGTTGAATATTCTTCAATCTCACATAGGCGCCATTATTTATCCAGAAATCGGATTTGGCTGCATTGTTGGTCGATTCTGACCCAACGGTCAGGCGGGGATAACTGGCATCGGTATTCGTCGGAGTCCATCTGTCTATATGAAAATCAAAGGCAGGGCCTTCGTTGCTGTTGTGGAAAGCTTCCACCGATTCTCCGCGCAACCAGACATTCCTTTGTCCGACACCTTGCCAGAACATGGAGAAATCAAAACCGTTCATTCTGGTGGCATAATTAAGCCCAAAGGAGAACCTTGGAAATGAATTGCCCAAAACAAAACGGTCGTCATCGGCCTTGATGAGGTTATCGCCATTCTTGTCAATATAACGGATGTCACCGGCTTTAGGCGTTACACCTTCCAAATGTGGTCCTTTCGCAGCTTCTTCATCCGTTTGATAAAAACCATCGGAACGATACCCATAATAGGAATTGATGGGATAGCCTTCGCGGATAATCGTATTGATGTCGTATCCATTGATCCATTCTTTACCTTGCGTATCAACCACTTCGTTTCTGCTGTCGAACAGATTGGCCGTAATGCTGTGATTCATTGCACCGGTCTTGAAATTGTAGTTTGCAGACATTTCCCATCCATAGTTTTTAACTTTACCTGCATTCTGGATGGGGCTTCCACCGCCGAATGTGGTTGGAACAGGTAAATTGATCAGAATGTCATACGTCATGTTGTTGAAATAATCAAAGGTGAAATTCAACGCATTGTTGAAAAATCCCAAATCGGTCCCAATATCAAACATCCTGGTCGTTTCCCATTTCATGTCGACATTGACTGCTGAAATGTTGGATACGCTGACAACGTTGTTGTTGAAAGTGTAACCATCTGAAATAGATACAGAAGGGATATAAGCGTAATTGCTGATCCGGTTGTTACCTACTAAACCCAATGATGAACGAATCTTTACAGAAGGAAGGTTTTCACCAAGTTCCGTGTAAAATGATTCTTCTGATGCTCTCCATGCAGCTGAAACAGAAGGAAAGATAGCGGATCTGTTGCCCTTCGCAAATTTGGAGGAAACGTCATCGCGAATATTAAATTCAAAAAGATACTTTTCTCCATAATTATAGTTCAGTCGCATGAAAGCTGAATAAATGGACCAGTCGCTTTTCCAGCCCTGGTTTTCGTTATTGGTGGTTTGATAACCGGCCATGATGTCAAAATCCGGATTATCCACTTTTCGTAACGTATAGAAGCTTACATCGCTACCACCTTCGTAGGAATACCCCCCCATGGCGCCCAGCGTATGTTTGCCCATTTTTTTGTCGTAAGTCAGCATCATGTTGGCCGTGATATTTTGCGTCCTGCCGAAGCTTTCACGGATGTGGTTTTCCTGATCACCGCTATTTATAATAGCTTGACGGTTTTCATGGCTCAGGTTGTTATACAATTGACCTCCAACCATACTTTTCAGCTTCAAACCTTCTACCAACACTAATTCTCCGTTGAATATACCCGACAGGTCATCGTTTGAGGTCTGACTATAACCGCCTGCTTCCAGTCTGGCTAGTGCATTGCTGTTGCTTCCGGAAGGGTAATTGTATGCACCATCCACCTTAATTGGATAGATGGTTGGCATTCGCATCACTTGTTCAATGATCCAGTCTGTCCAATAGGCATGATCCTTGACTTGATTCCGTGCATAAGCGACATTGGCGCTTATCTTCAGACTTTTGGTCAGCTGATGTGCTACATTTAAACGTCCGTTTAATCTTTTCAGACCAAAAGAAGGGCCTTCCAGCAAACTGTTCTGGTCCAGGTAACCCAATGACATCAACAGGGTGGTCTTTTCATCCCCTCCGCTAATAGAAATGTTGTGCGATTGTTGTGAAGCAGAATTTTTGTAGATGGCATCAATCCAGCTCTCATTGATTCCGCCATTTCTGTAAGCACTGATCTGTTCGGGCGTAAAGGCTATCTTTTTCCCTGAATTCACCAGTGCCTCATTTCGTAGTTCACAATAAATCCATGAATCGACTGGTTTTGGCAAACAAGTGGCTTCCTGTTTTCCATACATAAAGTCATAATTGATCACCGCTTTTCCCTTTTCTCCACTTTTTGTGACAATCAAGACAACTCCATTGGAAGCTCTTGATCCGTAAATAGCTGTGGATGAAGCATCTTTCAAAACCGAAATACTTTGTATATCAGAAGGATTTACATTCTGGATATCACCGATGATGCCGTCAATGATGACCAATGGTGTATTGTCATTCAGGGTGTTCAGTCCACGAATATTGATACTGGGGCGATTCCCGGGTTGTGAGTTTGTTTGTTGAATGGTCAGCCCGGGTGTAGTACCTTCCAATGCTTCCACCACATTGATTACAGGCTTTCCTTCCAGATCTTTCATGGAAACCGAAGAAACGGCTCCGGTCAGATTCACTTTCTTTTGGGTGCCATATCCTACCACCACTATTTCATCAATAGCCTTTGAAGTCTCTGTAAGTGTGATATTCATGACAGGACCGGTTATGGTAACTTCTTTCTTGATGTAACCAATGAAAGAAATAACCAATATCCCTTTTCCACTGGGCACACCAATGGAAAACCGACCATCGGTATCCGAATTAATTCCAATTGTTGTACCTTTTAATACAATGCTTGCACCGGCAATGGGTTTACCATCATCACCGCTAATAAGTCCGGCTATTTTTTCTGTTTGGCCGTAGGCTTGCTGTACCACCAAAGAAAGTAGTAGCATCAGAAAAATCGTGGTTCTTTTCATCATGTTTGGATTTTTTGTGTTTCAGATTTATCAGGTATTTTCGGTACAAAAATGCAACCAATTAATTATTTAATTTATAACTTTGTTACGAATGAATTGCACTATATTACGATTTTAAATCTTTTACATCTATGCCTAAGTTAAAAGAGGGTTTTAAAGGTCAGAGACTCATCACCATCAGTCCTGAAATTTTATTGATTAGTCAGAACAATCCTTTGACTAAGAGTTTGTATACAACAAAAATAGGTTTTTTCCCTGCGGTTAAATACCATTATAACAGTAAGGATAAAGGAGTGGATTATTACATCCTGATCTATTGTACAGCCGGTGAAGGTTGGTACAAAATTGCGGACAAGACTTACACTATCAACGAAAATCAATACATAGTACTTCCACCAAATACGCCATATAGTTTTGGTGCAAACACAAAAAATCCATGGACTATCTATTGGGTACATTTCAAAGGTACACTTTCGTCTTATTTCTTCAAAACACCCATGTTACCCCATCAAATTTTGCCTGAGTCTGACTCCAGGTTGCAAGACCGGATACAATTGTTCGAAGAAATTTACGACAACCTGGAGTTGAGTTACCACAGCGATCATTATAGCTATGCCTCCCTTTGCCTCTATCACTTTTTAGCATCCTTTAAATTCGTGGAACAGTTTCGCAGAGTTCGTAACCGGGATGTCAGGGAGCATGAGTTTAGCGAGAAAGTCATTTATTACATGCGGGAAAACGTGGAAAACAATCTGTCACTGGTGCATTTGGCGAAACAATTTAGCCTCTCCACTTCTCATTTTTCAACACGCTTCCGACAGGACACCAAACAGTCACCCATCAAGTACTTTATCACACTGAAGATTGAAAAGTCCTGTCAATATTTAGAGTTGACAACTATGAAAATCAGTGAAATCTACCCCAAACTCGGTTTCCAGGATGCTGCATATTTCAGCAGAATATTCACAAAAATCATGGGTATTTCACCATCAAAATATCGGGAAAGAGAAAAATCGAGTATAAACCATATTTGGCCAACTACGACAAAATGATATCTTTGCAAAACAAATTTCCAAACAAACAAACTATTCTAAAAATGAAAAAACACTTCTTGGTCATCTGCTTATCATTGATTGCAATGAGCGGATTTGCTCAATGGCAACCTGCAGGAACTAAAATCAAAACCCAATGGGCAGAGAAAATCAATCCTGAAAATGTTTTACCTGAATATCCTCGTCCTCAAATGGAACGTACGGAATGGTCCAACCTAAACGGTGAATGGGAATATTCCATTCAAGCAAAAGGTCAAATGGAACCAGTCACATTTGAAGGAAAAATACTGGTTCCTTTTGCAGTCGAATCTTCTCTTTCAGGTGTTCAAAAAAAAGTTGGTAAAGACAATGAACTTTGGTACAAACGCACCTTTACTGTTTCATCCTCCTGGAAAAATAAGGATATCATCCTGAATTTTGGTGCTGTAGACTGGATGGCAGATGTCTATATCAACGATATCCTGATTGGCGGCCATCAGGGTGGCTATACCCCTTTCCAGTTCAATATTACACCTTATCTGAAAAGTTCAGGTCAACAAAAAATTGTTGTCCGTGTTTGGGACCCATGTGATGAAGGATTTCAACCCCGCGGTAAGCAAGTTTCAAAACCCGGAGGTATTTTTTATACATCTGTAACAGGTATATGGCAAACAGTTTGGTTGGAACCCGTTTCTGCCAATCACGTAACCACTGTAAAAACTATTCCGAATATCGACAACAATACCGTAGAGGTAACCGTCTCAACTTCTGAATGTAAAACATCTGATATCGTGGAAGTTAAACTGATGGATAAAGGTCAGGTAATTGCAATTGCAAAAGGAATACAGGGAAAAACGCTCCTTTTGGCAGTAAAAAATCCAAACCTTTGGAGTCCTGAAAATCCATATCTGTATGACATGAAAGTTAGCTTGTCTACGGGAAATAAGACAATCGATGTAGTTTCTTCTTACACGGCCATGAGAAAAATCTCCAGCAAACGCGACGAGAATGGCCTGATGCGTTTTCAGCTAAACAATAAGAATATTTTCCATTATGGTCTGCTGGATCAGGGATGGTGGCCTGACGGTCTTTATACAGCCCCAACGGATGAGGCTTTAGCATATGACATCCAAAAAACCAAAGATTGGGGTTTCAATATGATTCGCAAGCATGTTAAAGTTGAACCAGCCCGATGGTATTACCATTGCGACAAACTGGGCATCATGGTTTGGCAGGATATGCCAAGTGGTGACGGCGGTAACAGTTGGGCACCCAGAGAATACAACGCCGGTACTGATGTTAAACGCACACCAGAATCTGCCAACAATTATTATAAGGAATGGAAAGAAGTGATGGACATGTTAGTATCCAGCCCGTCTGTCGTGGTTTGGGTTCCTTTCAATGAATCATGGGGACAATTTGATACCGAAAAAGTGGTGGCATGGACAAAAGCATACGATCCCTCACGTCTGGTCAATCCCGCAAGTGGTGGTAACCACCGCGCATGCGGTGATATCCTTGACCTGCACAACTACCCCGGACCGGACATGTACTTATTTGATGCAAGTCGTGTCAATGTACTTGGCGAATATGGTGGCATCGGACTTCCACTGGAAAATCACTTATGGTCAAACGACCGGAATTGGGGTTATATTCAATTCAAGAACGGTGATGAGGTGACTGCAGAATATGTCAAATATGCAGAAGCCTTGAAGGGTTTTGTTGATAAAGGTTTTTCAGCAGCTGTCTACACCCAAACTACCGACGTTGAAGGTGAAGTTAATGGTTTAATGACTTATGACCGAAAAGTCGTTAAAATAAACGAAGCTGCCGTTAAGAAAGTCAATCAGGAAGTGATCAAAAGAATGAAGTAAAAAATTATATCCTCTCATTTGAAGGTGCCTTACAAAGGCACCTTTTTTTGTCTGACTATGCCAACTCAACGTCCAATTAAGGAAATGTTCTATCTTTTAACGCCACCTGAGCATACCCAAATGGCATTGTAATTTATTTTACGAAAAAAAGAATCAAAAAAGGAATAATAATTCGAAAAATATCATACTTTTATTTTTAAAATGTTTTAATAAATAATAACATTCTAGCTATTCCATTCCCATGTATAGCGTTTTTTTTATGTCAAAAACCATGAGACTTATAACATAAATCAATAATTAAAAAAAAAGATAGCCTATGATGAACACATTCTAACTATCATCAAGAAGTCGGCAAATCGATTTCATACTATTTTATTATTCTCCTATTAAACTTAACAAATAAATTATGGAAAAACACGCATTTCAATGTTTTTGGAGCAGGGGGAAACTATCGCTCTACATCATTGCGTTTTCCCTTTTTTCTGGTTGGAACGTAGTCAGCAGTATAGCTGCTGCATCAGAAAAAGCAACGACAGTGACTGAGGAAACTCAACAAAAAAGAATGGTTCAAGGTGTCATTTCAAGCGATCAGAATGAAGTCATCATTGGAGCTACTGTTCACGTAAAGGGTACAGCCCGGGGTACAATGACAGATGAATATGGAAAATTTTCCATTGAAGCTGCAACAGATGCCATTCTGGAGATTACTTATATCGGTTATTTACCTCAAAATGTTGTTGCAAAAACAACGACCTTGAATATCACATTAAAAGAAGATTCCAAACAATTGGGTGAAATCCTGGTTACAGGTTTCGGTCTTACACAAAGAAAAGAAACTTTGACAGGAGCCGTATCAACTGTTACCAGCAAAGATATAGCCCGTTCATCCTCCTCAACCACTTCAGGTGCCTTGGTAGGAAAAATCGCAGGTATCAACTCCCGTCAGGCTGACGGTCGTCCAGGTGCTTCCACATCCATCCAGATCAGAAACATGGGTACACCATTGTATGTAATTGATGGTATTATCCAGGATGAAGGTCAATTCAACAACATTGACTTCAACGACATCGAATCTATCTCCATTTTGAAAGATGCATCTGCAGCTATCTATGGAGTTCGTTCTGCAAACGGTGTAGTTGTTGTAAATACTAAAAAGGGAGACCGCAATACAAAACCTTCTGTTACATTGAATGCATTATACGGATGGCAGAATCTTTCCACCTTCCCGGCACCTGCCGATGCACCTACTTACGTAGAAAACTATATACAGTCTCAGACCATTCAGGGTACTAAAAATCCAAAATATACCGTTGAAGATCTGGCCAAATGGAAAGCCGGAACTGAAAAAGGGTATGTTCCTTTTGACTGGTATAAATTCATCTGGGGTACTGCTCCTCAAACGTATGTCGGTGTGAATATCTCCGGAGGTGATGACAAAACCAACTATTATGTAGCAATCAGTCACCTGAACCAGGATGCCATGATTAAACAATACGGCGGTTTTACGAGATCAAACATTCAAATGAACATTGAATCTAAGATTACCGACAAATTGAAAGTTGGTGCAAGCATGAACGGACGTATCGAGGAAAGAACCAATCCTGGTGTACCGGGACAAGATGACTACTGGTGTCCAATCTTTGCCGTTTACAGAAACTTGCCTATGGCAAGACCTTATGCCAATGATAATCCCAAATATCCTGCAAAGACATCAAATAACACCGATGTAAACTTCGCAATGTTAAATTACGAATTATCCGGTAAAATGGTTGATACCTGGCGTGTTGCTCAATTCAACTTCAACGCAGAATACGAACTATTCAAAGGACTGAAAGCAAAAGGTTTGTTTGGCTATTACATGGCAAATCGCTTGATGAACAATCAGGAATTCACGTATGATTTGTTCAAATACGACGAAAAAACGGATACCTATAGTTATGCCTTCAGAAATACGAACCCTTGGAAAGAAAGAGCTCAATCGTTGGTTGAAACCATCACCAGCAACGTACAACTTGCCTACGACAATAAGTTTGGCAAAAATGGTGTACAAGCTGTTTTAGCTATGGAAACCTCAACCACTGAAAATCCAAATTCATGGATTCACAGTATTCCAGCATCCAATGCTTTGACATTGTTTGATTATACGACCTTGGATACCTATAATGACAACGGTGTGAACACACAAGCACGTATTGGTTATATTGGCCGTTTAAATTACAATTACGATCAGAAATATTTGTTGGAACTTTCTGCCAGATACGATGGATCCTGGAAATTCCCACCCACACACCGCTGGGGTTTATTCCCATCCATATCAGCCGGTTGGAGAATAACCGAAGAAAATTTCTGGAAAAACAGCAGTCTTGCCAATACGTTCAGTGATCTGAAATTGAGAGGATCCTACGGACTACTTGGAGATGATAATGTAGACGGATATAATGCTTTTGATTTTATGACCGGTTACAATTATATGAATGGTGGATCTACCATTGATGGTAAGTATACCATTGGTACATCACCAAGAAATTTGCCTGTAACCAATCTATCCTGGATCAAAGCAAAAGTATTAGACCTTGGTTTAGATGTCAGTTTCTTCCAGAACCGCTTAAGTGGTACATTTGACTATTTCGAACGTATGAGAACCGGATTAACAGCTCCAAGATATGACGTATTAATACCTTCAGAAGTAGGTTTCAGTTTACCACTTGAAAACTTGAATTCTGATGCATCCAAGGGAGTAGACGCTATGATTCGCTGGAGTGATAATTTAGGTGAGTTACATTACTCTATAGGAGCAAATGCAACATACGCCAGACGTTACGATTGGCATCAGTACAAACCTCGATTCAGTAATTCCTTAGATGTATACCGTGGTTCCATCAATGAACGTTACAGTTACATCACCTGGGGTTATGAATCCGATGGACAATTCCAAAGCTGGGAAGAAATCGCAGATTGTCCGATTGATATTGATGGAAAAGGAAACACTTCTTTACGCCCAGGAGATATCAAATACAAAGATCTAAACGGTGATAAAAGAATTAACGGTTTGGATCAAAGCGCAATAGGTTACCGTCAAGGATCAACCCCTAACTTAAACTATGGTTTCAATTTTGCCTTCCAATACAAATCATGGGATTTAGCTTTTGACTTGACCGGTGGATCGGGTGCTTCCTGGTACCAGAATTGGGAACAACAGCTTCCATTCCACGATGGAGGTAACAATCCACAATATTATATGGAAAACACCTGGCGTTTAAGTGACATTACAGATGCCAACAGTGAACTGATTCCTGGAAAATTTCCGACCTTATTGGTTGGTAATAGCTCACATAGCAATTACTGGGCCAGTGATTTCTGGATGCACAACATCAATTATATGAAATTAAGAAACCTGGAATTTGGATACAACGTACCCAAAAACATTATCAAGAAAGTTGGAATAACAAGTCTAAGACTCTATTTCTCGGGACAAAACTTATTGACATTCTCCAACCTACAAGGTACTGACCCGGAAATTACAAGTGATAACGGACTACAATACCCAACTACCCGAATAATGAATTTAGGTTTAATTCTTAAATACTAAAAATATGAAACACAATATATTAGTAATACTTATTTTAGGAATTATAACATTGTCTCTTGGCAGTTGCTCTGAAGATTTCCTAAATACAACACCTAGTCAAATCCTGACAGAAGATCAGGTGTTCAGTGATCCCAACATGATCAGTTCAGTTCTGGCTAACTTTTATGGCCGGGTAAACTGGGGACAGAATATCACAGATCATGGATCCTATACTTGCCTCGATGAAGCATCTCAATCCAATAGCGGAGCAAACACAGAATATGGTTTTGGTGATGGACAATGGCGTGTATATGACTATGCATTGATTCGTAACATCAATCAATTTCTGTCAAGTGTACGTGCAACAACAGTTATGGATAAACCCAATCAACTGCAAGCTGAAGGTGAAGCACGTTTCTTGCGTGCCTGGACCTATTTCAACATGGCTAAGGGTTTAGGTGGTATGCCAATAGTTGGTGACGAAGTTTTTGTGTACAATGCAGGAATGGATGTGACTACTCTTCAGATTGCCCGTTCAACGGAAGCTGAAATGTATGATTACATCATCAAGGAATGTACAGAAATTGCCGCATTCATGACGGCTACAAAGCCTACACATGCAGCTCGGGCCACCAAATGGACAGCGTTGATGCTTAAAGCCAGAACAGCCATTTATGCAGCCTCTATTGCGAAGTACAACGCATTGAACACACCTCAAATCGCAACTACTGGTGGCGAGGTTGGTATTCCTGCTGATCGCGCTCAGGGTTACTATGAAATAGCTTTAGCCACAGCCAAGGTTGTGATTGATAGTAGTGGTTACAAGCTTCAGGATGTTGCTGATCCAACCAAAAAGGCTCAAAACTTTTACGACGCTTGTTGTGTAAAGGATAATAACAGCGAAGTGATTTGGGCCAAGGATTATGCCTATCCCGGTGAAACCCACGGTTTCTCTACCAACAACACTCCAGTATCAGTTGCTGAAGATATTGACCGTTCCAGAGTGACACCAGTATTGAACCTGGTTGAAGCTTTTGAATACATCAACGACCGCAATGGTAAGTTAAAACTTCTTGATGGAAACGGTGATTACATCATGTATAACTTTGCAGAGGATGTTTTTGCCAATAAAGATCCACGTCTGTGGGCTACCGTTATTTATCCTGGTCAAAAATTCAAGGGCAAAGTCATTGAACTTCAAGCAGGTCGTAAATCGTTGGTTGCCGGTAAATGGAAAGCAGAAATTGGACAACCCGGTGCTATTGATACAACAACAAGAGCTACCATCACTTCAGAAAACGGACCAACTGCAGACAATTCGGAATTCATGAACAAAACCGGATTTTTCTTCCGTAAATTTTTGGATGAAACACCACAGTCTGCAACCAGAGGTCGTGGTAGCGACATGTGGTTCCCACGTTTCCGTTTTTCAGAAGCTGTGTTAATCGCTGCTGAAGCTTCGCTTGAATTAAACGATGCTCCAAACGCATTAATATACCTAAATAAAGTTAGAAAACGCGCTGGCATACAGGAGCTTACATCAATTACTCTTGACGATCTCGTTCAGGAAAACAGGGTTGAGTTTGCGTTTGAAAACCACAGATATTGGGATTTGAAACGATGGAGAATTGCCGATAAAGTGTGGAATGGTGATAAAGAAGCTGATAATTCTGCTTTGAAAGTTTTGTTTCCTTATGTAGTCAATATGCCTGGTGATCCAAATGACGGCAAATGGATATTTGACAAACAAAATGATCGTAAAGGTGTACGTGAAAGAAATTTTAAATTGCAGAATTACTACAACTTTGTTGACCAATCCTGGATTAATAATAATCCTAAGATTGTAAAAAATCCATTTCAATAATTAATAAAGTATATGACGATGAAAAAAATAGTAAATTTCATTTCGTTTATAGCTCTTTGCCTGATGGTTACGGGTTGCGGAACAGATAATTATGATGCGCCCACCTCCACTCTCCAAGGACAGATTCTGTACAGTGGTACTCCGCTTGGCCTTAGAGGTTCTGGTGGTGCTATTGAGCTGCAATTATATCAGGATGGCTACGAATTCAAAAACCCTATAAGTGTTTTTGTAAATGAGGAAGGTGCATTTAAAGCCAGACTTTTTGATGGTCAGTATAAAATGGTGACTAAAGATAAGAACGGACCTTGGGTAAGTACACGCGATACCATTATTGTTAATGTAAAAGGGAATACGACTCAAAACTTAGAAGTTACTCCATTCTTTATTATCAGCAATCAAGCAATCACGATGTCAGCCGACTCTTTGGTTACTTTTGCCGGTACCATTGAAAAAATTGAAACGACTGCTGTTCTTGGAAGTGTAACATTGTATATTGGTGATACTCAGTTCACTGACGATGTGAACAATGTGACCAAAGTTGTTGTTGCAAATTCAAAGATAACGCCCTATCCTTATACCCTTTCAGAAACTATGAATTTGAAAGGTGATATAAAAGTGTTTGCTTCTAAACATTTGTACGGACGCATTTGTGTAAAGACCACCGGTACTACCGAAGGTATTTTCTCAAAAGTGTTCAAGCTGAAGTAACGAAACTTTATAAATTAATTGGAGAGAGAAGTGGGGCATGCTCCTGCTTCTCTCTCTTTTTTTGAATAGATATGAAAAATGCTCATTTGAACCATTACTTGACAGGACTTTTACTGGTTGTGGCACTTTCTTCAAAAGCAGCTGACAAACAACCGGTTACACCTGTTCCTTTCGGTGATCCGTATATTTTATTGTACGAAGGGACCTACTATGCATATGGAACCCATTCAACAGAAGGAATAGAAGTTTTTACTTCTGACGATCTTTTGACATGGTCACGCCCTTCAAGTCTGAAAGACGGACTTGCCCTTCGTAAAGTGGATGTAAATGCTGAACGCTGGTATTGGGCTCCTGAAGTCTATCAGGTTAACGGCAAATTCTATATGTACTACTCCGGTGATGAACACATCTGGGTAGCCACATCCGATTCACCCTTGGGCCCATTCCTTCAAACGGAAAAAGAACCGTTGATTTCTGGGGAGAAGTGTATAGATAATTCACTTTTCAGAGATGACGACGGCAAAGCTTACCTGTTTTTTGACCGTTTTAACGACGGTCTGAACATTTGGGTGGCAGAGTTATCGGAAGACTTGGTACACCTAAAAAAAGAAACCATGCATCCCTGCATTCATGTATCTCAACCCTGGGAAGAAATATGGCCTCGTGTCAACGAAGGTGCGTTCGTTATTAAGCATAACGGCATCTATTACATGACCTATTCCGCCAACAGCTACGAAAGTCCTTATTATGGGCTCGGATGTGCCACAACGAGCGACCTGATGGGCACCTGGACAAAGTATGAAAGCAATCCAATCTTTCAGAAACCGGGAAATCTTGTCGGAGTTGGTCACAGCGCCTTCTTTACTGACAAGGAAAGTAACCTTCGCATCGTGTTTCATGCCCACAAGGATAGTGCGAATATTCATCCCAGAGCGATGCACATTGGTACAGCACGCTTTGAAAAACAAGTTGGAGCTGATCGATTGGTCATTGATAGCACTTTTTTGACTCCGAATCTCATTATGAAGAAATAAACTGTGTCAAAATGAAGCTGATAAAGATGGCCTCAAGTTTTGAACTTGAGGCCATCTTTATTTATAGAATCTTTGTACAAAACTTCCGCTTCTTAATCCGCTACATTCTTCTGTTCCAGACCGTAGCCTTTCTTCTTATCTTCCTTCTTAAGCGCTAGGGCTACAAAAATAGACAACAATGCAAAGCCGGAAAAGATCAGCATGACGATGGTATAGTCGTAGGAAATAGTGCCATCAGGCGTTGTGGTTTTGCAGAAGTTTTCCAGTACTTTTCCAACTAGAAAAGGTACGCCCATCAAACCAATGTTCTGAATATAGAATATCAGCGCGTATGCAGTTCCAAGTTGTTTTTCAGGAATGATTTTCGCAACCGAAGGCCACATGGCAGAAGGCACCAACGAAAAGGCAATACCTAAAACTATCATCAGAGCAACGGCAAGAATCCAATTGTTCAGGAATGGAACCGAGAATATCAAGTGTACGAAAAGCAACATGAAGGCACCCAGAATCATGATGGAAGCACCCTTGCCTTTTTTGTCGTAAATACCACCGAATAGCGGAGTCAGCAAGATTGTTCCAAAAGGAAGCAACATCGGTATAAGTCCAGCCAAATCAGGGTCAACATGGAATTTGTTTACCATCAGGTCCGTTGCGTACTTCAAGAATGGGAAGACACAGGAATAGAACATGACACAAAGTAAAGCTATTAACCAGAATCCCTTGTTTATCAAAATCATCTTCACATCTGCCATACGAAAACTGTCTTCACTTTCACCTTGGGAAGCATTGCTGATTTCTGTATCCAGCTTCTTATCCATAAAGGTATAGATGAAAAAAGCGATCAGACCAGCGCACAAAGCAATAGCACCTAACAAGATGGGAGCTGAAAGGTTAGCACCTACTGATGTCTTATACATATTGGCAAACGGGACAGTAAAACCCATAGCCAAAGCTGTTCCGATTCTGGCCAGGGCAACCTGGATACCCATGGCTGTCGCCATTTCTTTTCCCTTAAACCATTTGACAATGATTTTTGAGACGGTAATTCCGGAAACCTCACATCCGACACCAAATGTGGCAAAACCCAGTGAGGCAAGCATAACCTGTCCGTTAATACCCAGGATCAGTGATTGAGCCAAGGCAGGAGTAGCAATAGCATAATACTTTACTCCTGCTCCAATGACCATCAGTAAAGCGGAGGCTATACCTGTAAAACGGATCCCCATTTTGTCCAGAATGAAGCCTCCTAAAATCAGCATCAGAAAGAACACGTTGAACCATCCATATGCGCTGGTGAAAAATCCGTAATCGCTACTGTCCCATCCCATCTGGCTTTCCAGAAGTGTTTTCATTGGGGACATGACGTCGGTGAAGAAATAGGCAGCCATCATCGTAAACGAGACGATGCATAGTGCAGTCCATCTCGCAGCAGTAGAGTTGCGGATAGAGTTTTGAATCTTTGTCATTGTATTCTTTCTGAATGATAACTACTAGTAACCGCGGATAGCTTCAATACCAGGCAATACACGGCCTTCAATTGCTTCAAGCAAGGCACCGCCACCGGTAGACACATAGCTGACGCCATCAGCCAATCCGAATTTATTGACACAGGCAACAGAGTCACCACCACCTACCAGTGAGAAAGCACCGGCTTTCGTAGCAGCGACAATGGCTTCACCAACTGATTGTGAACCGTGGGAGAAGTTCTCAAATTCGAAAACACCTGTAGGACCGTTCCAAAGAATAGTCTTGGATTTCATGATGACTTCAGCAAAAATAGCTTCAGTTTTTGGACCAATGTCCATACCCATCATATTATCGGGAATTTCATTTACATTAACAAAAGCAGTCTTGGCATCGTTGCTGAATTTGTCAGCGATCTTGGCATCTACAGCCATCACCATTGTTACATTATTTGCTTTGGCTTTTTCCATCAGGTCAAGAGCCATATCCAGCTTATCGTCTTCGCAAATGGATGTTCCGATTTTGCCGCCCATTGCTTTCACGAAAGTATAAGTCATACCGCCGGCAATGATGAGGTTGTCCACTTTGCTCAGCAGATTTTCGATAATCTCGATTTTAGAAGAAACTTTAGAACCACCCATGATCGCTGTGAAAGGACGAGCTGTGTCGGTCATCACTTTTTCAACAGCGGTTACTTCTTTGTTCATCAGGTATCCGAACATTTTGTCGTTTACTCCGAAGTTTTTTGCAATCAATGCAGTAGAGGCATGTGCACGGTGAGCTGTGCCGAATGCATCGTTTACATAACAGTCTGCATAAGATGCCAATTTTGCAGTAAATGCTTTCTGACTTTCTTTGATGACTTTCTTTGCAGCTGCTTTTTCTTCGTCGGTTGCATCTTCTGCCAAGCCACGGGCTTTGCCTTCTTCTTCAGCGTAGAAACGTAGGTTTTCAAGCAACAATGCTTCACCTGGTTTCAAAGCTGCTACCTGAGCATCTGCTTTTTGACAATCTTCTGCGAATTGAACAGGTACACCAAGAAGTTCAGATACATGACTGACAATGGCTTTCAAGGAATACTTGAGATCCGGATTCTTATTTGGACGACCCATGTGAGAACCGATAATGAGGCTACCGCCATCTGCCAGAATTTTCTTCAAAGTAGGAAGAGCTGCACGGATACGATTGTCGTCGGTAATATTGAACTGATCATCGAGGGGCACATTGAAGTCAACGCGTACAAAAGCCTTTTTACCGGCAAAATTAAACTTGTCAATTGTTTGCATAATACCTTATTGAATTTATGATTAATGTTTTTTTTAAGATCGCTTGCAAAGTTATAAAAATTAGTGATTTTAAGCTTTCTGAGAAAGCTTAAAATCCAAATCATTTATCCATAATCTGACGACGGCATCACTCGGCATCCGCCAGTCGCCACGGGGAGAAAGACTCACCGACCCTACCTTAGGACCATCAGGTAAGCAGGAACGTTTAAATTGCTGAGCAAAGAAACGCTTGTAAAAGATCTTTAGCCAGGAAAGGATGACTACCTCGGTGTAAACTCCATCAAATGCCCGACAAGCCATCCATAGGATTTTCCTGGGCTGGAAACCAAAACGCAGCGCATAGTAGAGGAAAAAGTCATGCAATTCGTAAGGACCTACTAAATCTTCCGTCTTTTGTGCTATCGTTCCATCATCGGAAGCAGGCAACAATTCAGGACTAACAGGCGTATCAATCACATCCTTCAGTATATTGGCCGTAGCCTCTTCCAGCTGATTATCGGCCACCCATTGCACCATGAAGCGTACCAGCGTTTTTGGAATACCGTTATTTACACCGTACATGGACATGTGGTCGCCATTGTAGGTTGCCCAACCTAGAGCCAATTCTGACAGGTCACCTGTTCCGATGACCATACCATTCAACTCGTTGCTGAGATCCATCAGAATTTGTGTACGTTCGCGTGCCTGTGCATTTTCGTAAGTGACATCGTGTTTGAAAGGATCATGACCGATATCCATAAAATGCTGATCAACAGCTGTACAAATACTTATTTCCCTATAATTAACTCCCAGGGATTTTATCAAATTCACTGCATTTCTATAGGTTCTGCCAGTTGTTCCAAACCCAGGCATCGTGACGCCTTCAATTTTATTTCTAGGTATACCCAGTTTATCAAATGTCTTGACAGCGACCAATAGCGCGAGTGTCGAGTCTAAACCGCCCGAAATACCTATCACTGCACATTTACAGCCTGTATGGACCAACCGTTTGGCCAGGCCTTGTACTTGTATGGAAAAAAGTTCGTGACAACGCTCTTCCAGTTGCTTACCTGAAGGCACAAACGGATGTTGATCGAAAGTTCTGTTTACCTTCTCAAATGGCAGCTCGCTGAGTGCAAAAGGGATGATTCGGTATGTATTTCCCACTTCAGGGAGGAAATTTGCCGTAAAGCCGGTGTGACGCATACGGTCACCGTTCAGGCGTTCAACATCCACATCAGAAACTATCAGTTGGTTCTCGAGGACAAAACGTTCAGCTTCCGCCAAAAGTGTACCATTTTCAACGATATCTGCATTGCCTGCAAAAACGACATCAGTGGTCGATTCACCAAAACCACATGAGGCATAAATATAGGCAGAAATACAACGGGTCGATTGTTGAGTAATCAGTTGTTTACGATAGTCATTTTTAGCAACCAGTTCATTACTGGCCGACAGATTAAATAATAGGTTAGCACCATGAAGAGCATGATAGCTGCTCGGAGGAACAGGCATCCAAAGGTCTTCACAAATTTCGACACCGATACATGCTTCACCGTTCTTAAGAAGTATATTGGTCCCAAATGGAACATCCTGACCACAAAGACTCACTTGAGTGGCTTTCACTTCTTGCGCTGAACTAAACCAACGTTTCTCGTAAAATTCGCCGTAATTGGGTAACCATGTTTTTGGAATCACCGCCAAAATCTTTCCATTCTGAAAAGCGACAGCGGTATTCATCAGTCTGTTTTCAACTCGTACAGGCATTCCGACCAAGGTCAGTATATTGAGATTCTGCGTACGTTCCATCAGACCTGACAGAGCGACCTCAGCCTGTTCAATCAGGATTTTTTGATGAAAAAGGTCTCCACAGGTATAACCGGTTATGCCCATTTCCGGAAAACAGACTACCTGCACACCTGCGTCAACAGCCTGAAGCATCAGACTTTCAGTTTGTTCAGTGTTATAAACACAATCGGCCACTTTCAAAAGCGGAACGGCAGCTCCAACTCTTATAAATCCATCATTCATGATACTCCACTTTTTGATAGGCAAAGTTAAAGAAAATGTGGCAATAAATGCACACAATTAAGTTCAAGCCTGAAAGTGAAATAAATTAGGATTTAATAATCTTTGACCATAAATGGATTGTAGGAGACATGCTCATCAAAAACTTCTACTCCTTCCAACTTCTTCACTTTACGAACCACTACATTGGTCAAAGGAAGAACCAGGATCTCATAACCTGTTTTCATAGCGGTCTGAGTAAGCATCAGCATAATCAAATCATCATTGGGAATAACACCATAGAAAGCCAATGAGAAAAAGACCAATGAATCGGCGCCTTCTCCAAACAACGTTGAAACAACAGCTCTCAGGGAAAAGTTCCTACCTTTTTGCATAACCTTCATCTTGCTCATCACAATTGCATTCAGGAAGGAACCAAATAAAAAGGCCACAAAACTGGCTCCAACTATACGCAACGTGTTTCCAAGAATCAACTGATATTCTGCCTGGTGCGTGAAATTTACCGAACCGGGAGCATAAATACTTAGCTGAAAAATGGCCACTGCCAGGAAGTTCATCAGAAAACCGCACCAAATGATGAGTCGGGCTTTTTTGTAACCCCAGACTTCAACGATAATGTCATTGACAATGTAAGAAATTGGGAAGATTAATAATCCTGCGGTCGCTTCGATTGGACCAATTTGGATTAACTTTTGCTCAACAATGTTGGCAACAATCAGACATACTGTAAACAGCAGCCCACTGACCATAAAGGCCACGGATACTTGTTTTTTCATAAATTCTTGTTTTTTTATACGTGGTGTTCAAGCACACGTTTTGCCACTTGGCTAAATCGGCCGCAAAGATAGAGAAAATCCTGAAACATTCACCTTTAAATAATTATTAATATTATTATAATATATCTTTTGTTTTATGTTTATATTATCTACCTTTGGCTGATCATACCAATTTTCAAATTAAAACCGTTAAAAACAAGTACTCTGATTTGATACATAACCTTTATTCGTTAACTTTGTTTTTATTACAATGAATACTTCAATGCCAGAACTGGATAATCCACAATTAAAACTAGCCCACGATTTCGTACAATATACAGGTACCAATATCTTTCTAACCGGTAAAGCCGGAACTGGCAAGACTACTTTCCTGAAACGAATCCGTGAAATATCTCCTAAACGTATGATTGTCACCGCCCCTACCGGTGTGGCAGCCATCAATGCAGGCGGAGTAACATTACATTCGTTTTTTCAGCTGGCTTTCGGACCGCACGTTCCTGAAACCGGTAAAATGGATAATTCTTCTCAGCCTAAGGCAATTAACAAATTTAGCAGAGAGAAGATAAACATCATCCGCAGTCTCGATTTACTAGTGATTGATGAAATAAGTATGGTTCGTGCCGACTTGCTGGATGCGGTAGACGAAGTACTCCGGCGGTATAAGAATAAATACAAACCATTTGGTGGCATTCAGCTGCTCATGATCGGTGACCTTCAACAATTGGCACCGGTGGTTAAAGAGGATGAATGGAATCTATTGAAACCTTTTTACAATACACCTTTCTTTTTCAGCAGTCTGGCTTTACGCAAAACAGAATTCATTAGTTTAGAGCTTAAACATATTTACCGTCAAAGTGATCAGCTTTTTATTAATCTGCTAAATAAGATTCGTGAAAACAAACTGGACAGCGATGCCATAGACATTCTAAACAGCCGGTACTTGCCCGGATTCGATCCCGAAAAAAACAAAGGTTACATCACACTGACCACCCATAACAACCAGGCAGGACACACCAACCAGTTGCAGTTGGACAAAATCAAAGATAAAAAACAAACTTTCAAAGCGGAAATATCCGGTAACTTTCCGGAGTACTCCTACCCGACCGAACAGGATTTAGTCTTGAAAACGGGTGCTCAGGTGATGTTCGTCAAAAACGATTCCTCCAGAGACAAACGGTTCTTTAACGGTAAAATTGGAATCATCAAAAAGATTGAAGAAGGTCTTGTTTATGTGGAATGCCCAGGTGATACAACGGAAATTGATATAGGTCCTGCCGAATGGAATAATTACAGCTATACCTTAGATGAAAAGACCAATGAAATTGTCGAGAATGTCATTGGCACTTTTAAACAAGTACCTTTAAAATTAGCCTGGGCCATCACCATCCATAAAAGCCAGGGATTGACCTTTGATAGAGCAATAATTGATGCCAATGCAGCTTTCGCACATGGACAGGTTTATGTTGCCTTAAGCCGTTGTCGTTCACTCGATGGGATTGTTTTAAGTTCAATGATCAATGCCAAAAGTATACGGATTGACGGTTCTGTATTGGGATTTACACGCGAGATTGAAAACAATGAACCAGATGAAAAACAACTGAGCGAATCCCGTCAGGCTTTTGAGCGATCCCTGATATCGGAGCTGAACGACTTCAGTGGCATTCAGCGAAGAATGGATTACTACACCAAACTGGTCAGAGAAAATGAAAAAATCATGGAAGGTAAGCCACTGGAAATCTGCAAGGAGGCTTGCGACATTTTTTTTATGGACATCGTGGATGTATCCAGAAAATTTTACTTCCAGCTTGACCAGCTCTTTCTTCAAAATCCAGATACAACAAATAATACGAAGCTGAATGAAAGGATTTCAAAAGCATGCACCTATTATTATGAGAAAACAGAAGCGCTTTTTGAACGCTTCTTTGAACGAAATACCATTGAAACAGATAATAAAGCAGTTCGGAAAAGCCTGAAAGATTCCCTTGAAAGACTGACTGAAGAAGTTGAACAAAAGTTAGCCTGTCTCGAAGCCGGGAAATCAGGATTTAGCATTAAGACCTATATGGAAGCTCGCGCCAAAGCTTCAATAGAGAAAAAACCTGAACATCAGCCTAAAACAACCATATCTGTATCGGATGAAATCAGTAATCCGGATTTATTTATTCTTTTAAAGCAATGGCGTAATGAAAAAGCCAGGGAGCTCAACCAACCTGTATATTTGGTTCTCCCACAAAAAACAATTGTCGAGCTGAGCGCCTTGCTTCCGCAAACGCATTCAGAATTGAAAGCGATAAAAGGTTTTGGGGACAAAAAAGTACAGAAATTCGGTGTCGAATTGCTGGAAATCATTTCAGATTTCTGCGCAGAAAAAGAAATGAAGTCCACTCAACTCAGGTTTTAGAGAAATATTTACGTAATTCATTCACAAAAAAGACTTTACACTTTCATACAGAAACAAAAAAAACAAAAAAAATAACGATTTTGAGAAAAATCGAATTATTTCACAGTGTATTTATTATACATTTAACTTAAATCATTACTTTTGGGGCGCAAATATGTGAATCATACCATGAGTGATCTGAGGTGTTTTTAAGCCCCCAGATACTACGTGTTTGATTTTAAGCACTTTATTAATTATCGACATCAAAATTTAAGGAAATTAATGGGAATTTTAAAAGAGAAGTATGCGCCCTATAATGTCGCACAGAAATTGATAGATGCAGGTGTCTACCCTTATTTTAGAGAAATCACCTCCGACCAGGATACAGTAGTTGAGATAGATGGAAAAAAAGTCCTTATGTTCGGATCGAATAGTTATCTGGGACTAACCTGCCACCCCAAAGTCAAAGAAGCCGCTATTAAAGCAACTGAAAAGTATGGTACAGGATGTGCCGGGTCCAGATTTTTAAACGGAACACTTGATATTCATACTGCACTGGAAGAACGTCTGGCCAAGGTTGTTGGTAAAGAAGCAGCTCTGTGCTACAGCACTGGATTTCAGGTAAATTTAGGAGTTGTTTCTGTAATGGCAGGACGTCATGATTACATTCTTTTGGATGAATTAGACCATGCCTCCATCATTGAAGGTAGCCGTCTTTCATTTTCCAAAGTGGTAAAATATGCCCACAACGATATGGCCTCATTGGAAAGCAAACTGAAAATGTGCGAACCAGACCGTATCAAATTGATTGTTGTTGATGGTATTTTTTCCATGGAAGGTGATATCGTCAAACTTCCGGAAATCGTTGAACTGGCTGAGAAATACAATGCATCAATCATGATCGATGATGCTCACTCCTTGGGTGTAATTGGTGAAAAGGGTTCAGGTACTGCCTCTCACTTTGGTTTGACCGATAAAGTTGATCTGATTATGGGTACTTTCTCAAAATCACTGGCTTCTTTAGGAGGCTTCATCGCAGCAGACAAAGATATCATCAAATATATTAAGCATAATTCACGCTCACTTATCTTTAGTGCAAGCATGACGCCAGCTTCTGCAGCAGCGGTTTTGGCAGCACTGGACATAATGGAAAGCGAACCTGAAAGAATCCAGCACTTATGGGCTGTTTCCGATTACGCCAGAAAAGCATTCCAGGCTAACGGTTTCGACACAGGCATCTCTGAAACTCCCATCATCCCGTTACTGGTTCGCGACGATATGAAGGCACTGCAGATGACCAAGCAATTATTGGAAATGGGCGTCTTCGTCAATCCAGTATTGTCTCCGGGTGTACCTGTAGGCAGAAGTCTGATCCGATTCTCGCTCATGGCCACACACACTTATGAACAAGTGGACGAAGCTATAGAAAAGATGACGATGGTAGGCAGAAAGTTGAAAATCATCAAGTAATTTTAATTTTCCATCTAATGAAAAAAGTCATCCTTATTACAGGTATCTCCTCCGGTTTTGGAAAAAAGACAGCTGAGCTGTTGGCTCATAACGGACATACAGTTTATGGAACTATTCGCACTAATGCTGAGATTGATCCAGCCATTCATGTACTAAAAATGGACTTGATGGATGTTTCTTCAATTAAAAATGCAGTTGCTGAAGTCATTCAGAAGGAAGGACGTATTGACGTACTGATCAACAATGCAGGTATGCATTTAGGTGGTCCGATTGAAGAAGCACCAGTAGAACTTTTTACCCGCCAAATGGAGACCAATGTCAACGGTTTGGTACATATGCTTCAAGCTGTATTGCCACATATGCGAAAACAAGGACAGGGTACCATCATCAATTTCAGCTCCATCGGTGGATTGATGGGACTCCCTTTTCAACCATTCTATTCAGCCAGTAAATTTGCCATTGAAGGACTCAGTGAGGCACTACGGATGGAATTAAAGCCTTTTAATATCAAAGTTGTGGTTATTAATCCCGGCGATTTTCATACCAGTAATACAGCAAACCGCATCAATATAACAGTGGAAGGAGGGCCCTACGAAAAACAGTTTAAACAATCTTTGATTCAAATCGAAAAGGATGAAAACAATGGTGGAGATCCTATCGTTATGGCCATACTTTTAACCAAAATTGTAAATTGCAAAAAGCCCAAAGACCGATATATTGTTGCTGCATTTCCAGATAAATTAGCAGTAGTATTGAAAAAGTTGTTGCCTATTAGCCTTTTCTCGGGCATTTTAGGGTCACATTATAAAATCTGATTCACTTCCTGCTAAATTCGTGAAACATTCGATAGAAGGATGCAATCAGTTTTGAATCCATTGCTTTTCTCAGTTTACGGAATTTGAACTTTTTAGATTCTGGCCTATTGGCAATCTTATCCATCATTATGAGGTTGACGAAAGGTCCCCACTTGGTGTTGAGCGATATAGCTGCTTCAAGGTACTTGTTCATCTTTTCCTCATCATTCGTATAATTTGCGTGTGTGATAGCCAAAGCTGTTAGGCAAATAAAGAGTCCTCTTGGATCTATAGGGTAATTTTGTGCCAGATGAGTATCACGTATTTTAAGTATCTCCTTATACAGAAGCGTTTTATTTCCAATTTTTAAGGGATCTGCATTGTCCGTAATATAGGATGGATATGTTTGACTTATAAAATTGTATAAAATTTGAAATTCAGTACTTTGTAAAATGAGATCAATTTTTTTTCGATAGTCCAGATAAAGATCCTTAGGATTATCATAATCACCTGCTATTCGATTTTCAAAATGCTGACAAATCTTAATGACCATTGAACGACAGTTTAGACTTTGAACAAGTAAGTCCTTCATATATGTATCAACGTCCTGACGTATAAAAAACAAGTGTTTTTGGACATCAATGCCATACATTTTATAGACCTCGCAAATGATATCAATAATATCCTGCTTTTTAATATCCTTAACTGGTGTATTCTTGTTTATTAGCTCTACGGGCACATTTAACTTATTGGCTATAGCGATGATAATTTTCAGATAAATGTGTTCCTTCTCAAAAAGCCCTTCCACTAGAAATTGAGGATTGACTGACGTTTCTGCTTTTTCATCAAGCAGACTTTTATTTTGCCTGGGCATCCTATTTTTAAGCACTTCTTCGAGAAATTGTCTTGGTGTAAGCTCCAATTGATAGGTTTCGTATTCCAAATGCTCTCCCTTTTCAGTCCATTCTCCAATCGTTTTCTGATTGTCACGGCTTAATTCAAAGGTAAAATATCGGGAAGCTTTATTTTCCGGTTGATCCAGACTTAAAATAAACAGAGAATAGAAAGCTTCACCAATTGCTTTGGGCTGAGGGAAACGAAAAACAAGAATTAATTGTCCAGATTTTTCAACAATCTCATAATCAAGCCCTTTTGGATATATTTCATAGTCTTTCAAATCTTTGGACAAACTGTTCCACATATCATATAAGTAATCCAAACCATTTGTTACAGATCCTTTTTGGGTATCCATCCGAAAGAGAACCGATGAATCCTGCATATAATCATGTCCCTTCTTAAACCTCAGGTCCCCGAAAATATGGATGCCTTCATTAAACGCCAATTCTGGCAAAAGTTGATGAGCATAGGTATAATGAAGCGGTCTTGGCTTCAATTTCATAGATTCTTTTACAATTTGCAATTCAGAAAAAGCTACGATCAAAAGTTCTTCAACCGACATGTCGAAACTTTCAAAACCCAAAACAATAGAAAATCGGTCTTCAATATTTCTGACAATTTCATAAAGTTGAGCTTCTGAAGCTCCTAAATCATGAATAAGATGAGCGCTGTTTGTTATTTGAATGAGATCAACATCAAGCACTTCCTGGATGATATTTTTGATAATTTCTTCCTTGCTCATCGTCGTATATGTATTAAATTTAGATAATTTTCAAAATAGAGTATCGCTATCTTCTACTTTATAACACAGGGTCATATTGTTTGTTCATATTTTTAGTCAAAAAAAATGGGATTGTATAAAAATACAACCCCATCCAAAGTTTATCTGAAGTAATTATTTGATTAAGTTCCAGGATTTAATCTGGTAACGATTAGTTCGAGTTTGCCCGTTTTTTAAGATTTTTCCTTTTTCACCATCCCAGGATAATGTATTCCATTGATAGTTACCTTGCTCGAAATCATACGTTTCACCATCATCCTCATACAAAGTTGCTTTCGCCATTCCTTCCCCGTAGACACGGCATTCCAGTTCAAATACAGTCGCGCTATTGACAAAAAGGACAGGTTTGGCAACAGGTATGATGGCATGCTCTTTCACAAAGAGCGGTAATTTTTCGGAAATATATTCTATTGTATAGGATTGACCGCCCTGATATTTCTGATTCGTCCTGAAGTCATACCAAACGCCTTCTGGAAAATAGACCTGACGTTGTTTTGCGTCATCGTAAAAAGGGGCTGCCATCAGGTCACTGCCGATCAGGAACTGATCATCCAGTCTGAAAACGTGTTCATCTTCCGGATAATCGACCACTAAGGCTCTGAAGGGAGGCGTTCCGGCAAAATGATAGTTTGCAAATGCGGTATACAAATAGGGAATCAGGGACATTCTTTCGTTTAAAAGGGTCCTGACACTATTTTCCAGTTCATTTGCATTGCTTAGGAATTCACCTTTGTTGTTTTTTTCTTTGTCGTATTGTAACCAGGGTGGAAATTGAAGGTACCAGCAATTCAGGACCACTTGTGAAGACATCAATAGCGTCTGCAAACGCTGAATCATTTCGATATCTGAGGCGCTTTCTCTCAGTTCTGGAGACCACAAAAGGCCTCCGAAACCGGCATTGGATATCATCTGTATATAATCATGATGATCGTAAATGTCGCTGTAGAGGGTAGCCGGAATAGCAGACAAGAAGAGATTTCCGGAACGATAATCCATATAAGTTCTCTTGTTCATCTCTCTGAAGATGCTGTTCATCGTATTCAAATAAAGGCTTCCAAAAAGTTGATGCATTTGTTCTCCATCTACTCCGGATGGAAATTTTGAATGTCCTGGAAAAGACCAGGAACCGCTTCCGTAGGCCAAATCGGAATTATCACATTCATCCAGTTTAAAACCAGAAATGCCTTTATCAACCAGGTTTTGTTTATGATAGTTCTTGAAAATACGGCATCCTTCTTTGGTCAGGAAGTCTGGAACAAGACCATTCCATACCTGATAATCGCCTGAATAGTTCATTAATGAATCGTGAATGGGTGAAGCAGGATTTACAAAAGCGTGCTCCCAAAGGTTGACCTTGAAAGACTGCTTGCCAAGATCTTTAATCATTAATTCAGGATCGGGAAATCGTTTCTTTTCCCAAACATACGAACAGGAATAGGTTTTAGTTTGCCAGCCCGGTTCCAAACCAAGTACATCGCATGGAATTTGTTTTTCACGAAAATAGGCGGCCATTTTTTTGACATCTTCGGTATCTGAATCTCCTTTCATACGGTACTTGACACCCAGCCCCCACATGGGGGGAAGAGCTCCACCTCCACTCAGAAGGTTGTATTTTTCAATCACTTCCTTCAGGTCTGACCCGCAAATCAGGAAAACCTCAATACCTGAAGCTCCGGGAATATCTACCAACATGTTGCTGCCCGATGATTCTGAGGCATAAAGTGCTTCAGTAGTGGTCGCTATCTTTTCTTCTGATGTTTTGACTTCCGTTTTAGATTTCTCCTTTAGTTGCAGTGTACCGCCATAAAAGGTCGTATACCGGGAAGTATTGACAAGGATGCCATAGCCCTTATTCGAAACATAAAAAGTCTGTGGAGCATGTGTAAAGCCCAGGTTATTAAGAGGATGGTCATTAACAATGGGCTGTTTTCTCAAACCCTTTTGCATAAATGAACCGATTTGCAAACCAAAACCATATAGTTGCTCATCGGAACTCAGGGGAATTTCAACTAGACAGCCTCTTTCATTCGTTTCTATTCTTATTTGTCCAGGTTTGACATATTCATTTTTGTTTTCAAAGGCATTTAAAGCCTGTGCTTTTGGTTGGATTTTACAAATCGAGAAAGGGGTATATTGATCTGTCTGACCCATCGATATTTTATAAATGCCTGGGTACATTGTCACTATCTCAGGGTTATTCCGGGCATTCATTTGAAATACTGCCAATAAGAATAAGAAAAGAATCGGTTTATTCATTTTAAGGTTGCTTTTTAATTCACAATTAATCAATCTGTTATTCTTTGAAGTATTCTTACCAAAAGGTTTGATATAAAATCAGTATGTTTCAAAGATATTGAAAAAAAGTATTTTTAAAAGACTATTTTTTCTATATATCTAACACTGAAATAATGTTTTTAACATTTAATATGTATTTATTTTACTTTAATGCAATATATACTAATGTATTAAACCTCTTCAAACAGTTGGCAGGTCTACATTTTTTGCATTAATTAGAAACTTTTCAGGGGAATTTGATGGATATTTGTTCGAAAAAACTAACTTTGTCACTAAACACAGGTATTTATATTTTAAGGTAATTTCACCATGGCAAAAGTAACAAAAGAGGCTGCGTTGCTCTATCATTCACAAGGCAAACCAGGAAAAATTGAGGTGGTTCCTACCAAACCTCACAGTACACAAATGGACTTAGCTTTAGCATACTCTCCAGGAGTAGCCGAGCCTTGTCTGGAAATTGAAAGAGATCCCCTGACTGTTTATGACTATACGGCAAAGGGAAACCTTGTTGCGGTTATCTCCAACGGTACGGCCGTTCTGGGTCTTGGTGATATCGGTGCTATGGCCGGTAAACCTGTTATGGAAGGCAAAGGTTTACTTTTTAAGATTTATGCCGGAATCGATGTATTTGACATCGAGGTGGATGAAAAAGATCCTGAAAAATTTATTCAGGCAGTGAAAGCCATCTCCCCTACTTTCGGAGGTATCAACCTGGAAGACATTAAGGCTCCTGAATGTTTTGAAATAGAAGAACGTCTGAAAGCTGAATTGGATATTCCAGTTATGCACGATGACCAACATGGTACAGCTATTATTTCAAGTGCAGGTCTCTTAAATGCTCTTGAAATTACAGGTAAAAAAATTGAAGAGATTAAGCTTGTAGTTAATGGCGCAGGTGCTGCTGCTATATCCTGCACAAAATTATACATGGCTTTGGGTGTGCTCAAGGAAAATATCGTAATGCTTGACAGCAAGGGCGTTATTAGTACTGATAGGTCTAATCTGGATAAATCCAAACAATTTTTTGCTACAAGTCATACAGAATTAAAAACACTGGAAGATGCTGTAAAAGGTTGTGACGTATTCCTTGGACTTTCTAAAGGCAACGTTCTTTCAAAGGAAATGGCCAAATCAATGGCTAAAAATCCAATTATCTTTGCTTTGGCAAATCCAGTTCCTGAAATCAGTTATGAAGATGCCATGGAAGCTTGTCCAGACGCATTGATGGCTACTGGCCGCATTGATTATCCGAACCAAATCAACAATGTAATTGGTTTCCCATATATTTTCCGTGGTGCATTGGACGTATTTGCCAAAACCATCAACGAGGAAATGAAACTGGCCGCTTGTAAAGCTATTGCTGCTTTGGCCAAAGAACCAGTTCCAGATGTTGTTAATGCCGTTTACAATGTAGATCGTTTAAGTTTCGGTCGTGACTACTTTATTCCAAAACCTGTTGACCAACGTTTGGTTACTGAAGTTTCTGTCGCTGTTGCAAAAGCAGCCATCGAATCTGGTGTGGCCCGTAAAATCATTACAGATTGGGATGGTTACAAAAACCACTTACGTGAATTGATGGGTTATCAATCCAGCTTTACGCGTCAGTTTATGGATCTTGCCAGAGTTAATCCTAAACGTGTCGTATTTGCAGAAGGTATTCACCCAAACATGTTACGCGCTGCTGTTGAAGCTAAAAACGAAGGTATTTGTATTCCAATCCTTTTGGGTAATGACGAACGCATCACCAAACTGGCTGCAGAACTTGACCTGAGCCTCGAAGGTATTGAAATCATCAATCTTCGTCACGATAATCAGGCTGAACGCAGAGAACGTTATGCTCGTATCTTGTCTGAAAAACGTGCCCGTGAAGGTGCCAATTATCAGGAAGCCAATGATAAAATGTTCGAACGCAATTACTTTGGTATGATGATGGTTGAAACTGGTGATGCTGATGCTTTTATAACTGGTCTTTATACTAAATATTCCAACACTATAAAGGTGGCCAAAGAAGTGATCGGTATCCGCGAAGGTTACGACACTTTTGCTACCATGCATATTCTAAATGGCAAAAAAGGTCCATTGTTCTTATGTGACACTTTGATTAACAGACACCCTAACACAGACACTTTGGTTGACGTGGTTAAATTGGCTGAGCAGGCTGTTAAGTTCTTTGCACACGAACCTAAAATAGCCATGTTGTCTTATTCAAATTTCGGTTCTGATACCGATGGCAGTCCTGCATCCGTTCACGATGCTGTTGCTCGAATTCAGAAAGAAATGCCTGATTTGTGCATCGATGGTGAAATGCAGGTTAACTTTGCTCTTGACAAAGAGCTTCGCGACCGTATCTATCCTTTCACCCGCTTGAAGGGTAAGGATGTTAACACGCTGGTATTTCCTAACCTGAGTTCTGCCAATGCTTCTTACAAGCTGATGCAAAGGATGTCTGATTCTGAATCGATCGGACCAATCCAAATGGGTTTGAACAAACCAATCCATTTCACCGATGCTGAAAGTTCTGTTCGTGACATTGTAAACATCGTTGCTGTTGCTGTAATTGATGCTATCGCTGAATCAAGAAAGAAAGTTTTGTAGACGAAAATATTATTGATATTTTAAAAAGGCTGTTTCATTTAGTTGGAACAGCCTTTTTTTTTGGGAACAACCTTTTTTGCATGCTAATTGGCAACGCGCCAGCGGAAAGCGGTATACCTCCTGCTCACTCGTCCAGACTGGTGAGCGCTAGACTCTGGCGAAATTTGTTAGTCTCAGAGAGCCTTCACAAAATTTCATTGCCAGACTCTACGCGTTCACTGCGTCCGGCCTTCGAAGTAGCAGTCAGCATACCGCTATCCGCTGTTGCTTTCCGGCTATCCACCGTCAGGTCAATTAAAAACCACGATGACCCGGCTGTCATTTTCAAATAGGGAGATGCAATACAAGGCACAGGCTGCAAATGAATACCGGAGCGTACTTTTCGTACGTGAGGATTTCATTTGCAGCCTGTAACGCAGTAGTGCGCTCCCTATTTGAAAATTAGTCGAATTTGATTGCAGAAACAGGCTTAATCCGCGCAACCATAGCCGTCGGAATAAGCACCACAAACAACGAAATCACAGCCGTCCCCACATTCACCGCCACTAAATAAACCAAATCCAACTCGATTGGAACATAATTTACATAGTAGGTATTGGGATTAAGAGGTAAAATATGAAAGTAGTGTTGAATCAGGCAAAATCCCAATCCAATGATATTACCCCAGAGCAAGCCTTTTCCAATCAAGAAGATGGATAGTTGAATGAATATTTTACGTATGGACTTATTTGTTGCTCCCATAGCCTTTAACATACCAATCAGGTTGGTATGCTCCAGAATAAGTATTAAAAGCCCTGAAATGATATTAAAACCAGACACACAGATCATCAGGATCAGGATGAGCCAGACATTCATATCCAGAAGATTCAGCCAGTTAAATAGATCAGGATTCAATTCCTGTAAATTACGCATGCTAAAAACATCCTTACTATTGTGAAGCATCTTTGCAAAAACCCCCTCCTCGACTGGAGTGAAGTTATCCATAGAATTGGCAAAAAGCTCAATCCCTGCAGCCTGGTCCTTCGTCCATTTGTTCAGACTTTGTACATGTCTGGCATCAGCTATAAGAAAATATTTATCAAATTCAGAAAAATGCGTATTGTAAATACCGGTTATCTTTAATTTTCTAGCCGTAACAAATTCACCTTTAATAAAATAGACAGGAATACGATCACCCAGCTTCAGCTTCAGGAGTTTGGCAAGATGTTCAGAAATAAGTACATCATTGGATGGTTTGGTGAAATCCGGGAATGTACCTTCCACCATATTTTTAGATAGAAACGTCTTATCAAAATCAGCATCAGCACCCTTAATGACAATCGTCTGAAAATCAGTATTTGTCTTAATCATTCCAGGCTTTGTATAATAGCGTTGAACATGCCGTATACCAGGGACTGAACGAAGACTGTCCAGAAGTGCATCCGGTATATTAAGCGGTTGCATTTCATACGTATTGTTGGAATTGTAGCTGATAATTTGGATATGCGAACTGATACCGATGATTTTATCCCGAACTTCACGCCTGAAACCCATGACTACAGCCCACGCAATAATCATCACAGCCAATCCAACGGCAATACCAATGATTGCAATCTTTGTGGAAGGCTTTGACTTTTTTTCGCGATGGCTACCTTTAAAAAAAAGGCGTTTTGCCATGAAATACTCCCAATTCATATCAGAGCACTCTCCCAGGATATGCCTCCAAGGCTTTTTCTAATACAATCATGGCTTTAGCCAAGTCTTCTTTGCTAATGACATAAGCCAAACGGACTTCATTTTTACCGACATCGGGTGTAGTGTAAAAACCGGATGCCGGTGCAATCATTAAGGTTTGACCTTCATAATTAAACTCTTCCAACAACCATGCGCAAAATTTATCAGCACAATCTATTGGTAATTTAGCTACCGTGTAAAAAGCACCCATAGGGATAGGCGTATAACAACCCGGAATCCGGTTGATGGCATCTATCAGGAACTTGCGACGATCTACATATTCATTGTAAACCCCCAGCATATATTCCGGTGAAGCATCGAGAGACGCTTCGGCAACAATCTGGCCCAATAAAGGTGGACTCAAACGGGCCTGACAAAATTTCATCACATCTTGACGAATCCGCTCATTTTTAGTGATTAAAGCACCTATTCGGATACCACATTCACTGTATCTTTTAGAAACAGAATCGACCAGCACAACATTTTGTTCGATGCCTTCCAGATGACAGGCTGAAATATAGGGTGCTCCAGTATAACAAAATTCACGGTAAACCTCATCCGAAAAGAGGTACAAATCGTATTTCTTGACCAAATCACGGATTTGGTTCATTTCTTGCTGGGAATACAAATATCCGGTTGGATTATTTGGATTACAAATCATAATGGCCTTCGTATTGGGCGTAATCAGTTTCTCAAATTCAGAAACGGGAGGCAAGGCAAAACCAGTCTCGATGGTACAAAGCAATGGTTTGATAATTGCACCAGCAGAGATGGCAAAAGCTGTGTAATTGGCATAAGCAGGCTCCGGTACGATAATTTCATCGCCTGGATCCAAACAGGCCATAAAAGCAAACAAAACTGCTTCAGAACCACCAGTCGTAATAATGATATCATCCGCACAAACATCAATTTTGAAACGGTGATAATAATCAGCCAATTTCTCACGAAAACTACGGATACCTTCACTGGGGCTATATTCCAATATATCACGGTCAATCGCTCGCAAAGCATCTAAACCTTCTTGTGGAGTTTTGATATCAGGTTGTCCGATATTCAAATGATAAACGGTAGTTCCTTTTGCTTTTGCCTTGTTAGCCAAAGGTACTAATTTTCGGATTGGAGATTCGGGCATCATTGAGCCGCGATTGGACGGTTTAGGCATAATTGCTTATAATTAGTGGCAACATTCTTGTAATGTGCAAAGATAAAAACATAGGCTGGTAAAAACAAATAAAAACCGTAGCAAAGACTGAACCTGAATCGCTCTTTCATTGTAAATAAAAGGACTTTTTGCAACAATCTATTGCTTGATAGATTCAGAAAATGTACATTTGTCAAAATTATACCCTCGCAACAATGGGGATAAAGCTTAAACCGACTTAAACAAACACACTATGAACACCATTCTTTTATTTCTCGGTATTGAAGGCCCCGAATTTATCATTATCGGATTGATTATACTTTTACTTTTTGGCGGAAAGAAAATTCCGGAGTTGATGAAAGGTTTGGGTAAAGGTGTAAAAAGTTTCAAGGTTGGAATGAAAGAATTTGATGATGAAATCAACAAAGAAACGGGCTCCAACAAAGACACCGACAAAAAAGAATAAATAAGGTATCCCTCTTTATGCAGGAAATGACATTTTGGGATCACCTCGAAGCTTTTCGATGGACTATCTTTCGTAGTTTTGGAGCAATAGTACTTTTAAGTATTGGCTTCTTTATGGTTATGCCATGGTTATTTGACGCTGTCGTTTTAGCACCGTGCAAAGGCGATTTTCCTGCTTACAAATTATTCGGAACCATCACTCAGTATTTTTCTGTTTCTTCCTCATTCAACGACCCAAACTATCAGATACACCTTATCAACATTCAGTTGATGTCCCAGTTTTTTATTCACATCCAGTGTGCATTTACCTTTGCATTTGTTTTTGGTTTTCCCTATATCCTTTTTGAAATATGGAAATTCATACAACCTGCTTTATACGTTCAGGAAAAAAGGAATCTTAATTTTGCATTTGGATTTGCCTCCATTCTTTTTTATTCTGGCTTGGCACTGGGCTATTTTTTAGTTTTCCCCATAACGTTACGTTTTTTAGCTGAATACAAAATCAGTAAATTCATTGTCAATCAAATTTCACTGGATTCCTACATCAGCACATTCACTAGTATGAATCTCATAATGGGGATCATTTTTGAATTACCAATGCTGGCTCTTTTACTCTCCAAATTTGGGTTGATCAATCGTGCTTTCTTTAAAAAATGGAGACGACATGCCATTGTCATTTTATTAATCATTGCCGCAGTCATCACACCGACCGGTGACCCTTTCACCCTGACCATAGTTGCTCTGCCACTATACATTCTTTACGAAATAAGTGGACTGATCGTAAGAAATGAACCAAAAAATCCGGACTGAAAAATCAATCCGGATTTTAAAACAAGCTTAAAAATGCTCGTATATATTTTGTTTACCTGAACTATATCAGATATTGTGAGCTAATGGAACGGTGATCATATACACGTTCGATGGTATCAGCAAACATATCAGCAATACTTAATATCCTCACTTTAGAACAGGATTTACTGAAAGGAATACTGTCAGTCATGATCATTTCAGTTAAACAAGAATTTTCGATACGATCAGTGGCTGGGCCAGACATTACACAGTGACTTGCAATAGCTCTGACAGACAATGCACCTTCATCTATCATGATTCCGGCTGCTTTGGTAATGGTACCGGCTGTATCAACCATATCATCAACCAGAATAACATGTTTCCCTTTTACACTACCGATAATCTTCATTTCAGCTACTTCGTTGGCACGTTCACGAGACTTGTGACACAAAACCAAAGGAACATCCAGAAATTTGGCATAGCTATTGGCACGTTTCGAACCGCCAACATCCGGAGTAGCAATTACCAGATTTTCCAAATTAAGAGATTTAATGTATGGAAGGAAAATGGTTGAAGCATAAAGATGGTCAACAGGTACATTGAAAAATCCTTGAATCTGGTCAGCATGGAGATCCATAGTGATTAAACGTTCAATTCCTGCAACTGACATTAAGTCAGCAATTAATTTGGCACCGATTGATACACGTGGTTTATCCTTACGATCCTGACGAGCCCAGCCAAAATATGGAACAACAGCAATAATTTTAGCTGCGGAAGCACGTTTGGCAGCATCAACCATCAATAAAAGTTCCATCAAATTATCCGAATTGGGGAATGTTGATTGAATTAAAAAGACAACCTCACCACGAATAGATTCTTCATATGAAACGGAAAACTCACCGTCTGCAAAATGTTGAATATTCATTTTCCCAAGAGGGCAACCAAGACTGGCACATATTTTTTCAGCAAGATATTGTGAATTCGTACCCGAAAACACTTTGTAGGAAGCTTTTCCGTTCATAAAGTAGAAGAAATTATTATCGGTAAAATGTTTATGCAAAGATAGGGCTTTTGGCCCTAAGAATATCCAATAGAAACAGTAAAAAAAACAATTATTTTTGACCCATAACAAAATGTTTGCATTTTATACTGTTTACAACTCTATAAATCAATTCGTTTCATTAATTAAAAATTTTAATAGAAGTCCGGAGTTTATAGGAACTTCCAATTTGACAGGTTCGTTTGATGACAAACATATCTTAAAAAAATGACCGGTCAAAAGTTCTGTTGTAGTCCACACATCTCCATTCGGAATCATTAAAAATTCAAATGCATACTTCGGAATCAACAAATTGACTTTCTTTACTTCGGAAGAAAAGTTTGCAAGAGCCACAATAAATTCATTTCCGGACTTTCTGATAAATGCAAATATTTTGGAGGAGTCAAAATAAGTGTTTTCATAATTTGCATACATTAAGTCAAAGAAAACACCTTCTGACAGAGCTTTTTCCTGGATGGAAAGATTTAAGACGCACTTATAGAATGCTCTTATTGTCTTCTGATGGTCAGTCAGTTGTTCTTCATCCCAATTTCCACCATTATTCCATGCAACCAAAGAATCAATGGTCCAATAATCAAAAATGGTACTTCTACCGTCTATGCCACTGAATCCCTCTTGGTACATACCGGTTTCACCCAGTTCTTGTCCCGAGTATATCATAAATGGGTTACTACGAATACAGGCAAGAACCAGTAAGGCAGGAAATCCTTTAACAGCATCATTGGTGAAAAATCCGGATGCCAGTCTCTGTTCATCATGGTTCTCTATAAAATGAAGCATATTATCTTGTATATCGTCTACAGCCTGCCAACAGCCGGTAATTGCAGAAACAGATTCCCGTCCTTCTAAAATGGCACGCATCGTATTATACATACCCTCTTTATCGTATAAATAATCAAATCCGCCATGATGCACATAGTCACGATACAATTCAGGTTTGTAGACTTCTGCAATAAAAATGACAGCAGGATTCAATTTCTTGATTCTGGAAATAGCCCATCCCCAGAAAGCAATTGGCACCATTTCAGCCATGTCGCAACGGAAACCGTCAACACCCATATTAGTCCAATAACTCAGTATATCAAGCATTTTGAACCATGTAGCCGGTATATTCTGAAAATATTGTCTGCCACCACACTGATAATCCACCCCATAGTTCAATTTGACCGTTTCATACCAATCGTTCGCATCTGGAGTGGCTGAAAAGCAATCGTTACCAGTCACTTTTGCCGGATTTTCGGTGTAAGGTTTCTCTGCACCGGCCAACCTATTAATCTGGGGTTGAAATTTTTGTCCAGGCAGATAATAGAAATTATTGTCGGGATTAAAAGATTGGTTGTTGTAGTCGTCAGCTCCAAAATCGCGTGTACCGGGAGGACAAGCATCCGATTCATACTGACGTGCCACGTGATTAGGTACCAGGTCTATGATTACTTTGAGGTTTAACTTATGGCATTGGTCAAGTAAGTCCTTAAACTCATCAATGCGGTTCTCGGGATGAACTGCCAGATCCGGGTCTATGTCGTAATAATCTTTTATAGCATAGGGTGATCCTGCTTTTCCCTTTACTATGGCAGGATGATCCTTAGAAATGCCAATAGATGAGTAATCTGTTTTGGTAGCATGTTCCAGAACCCCTGTAAACCATATATGAGTTACACCAAGATCATGAATAGACTTAAGAGCTGTATTTGAGAAATCTTCGAGTTTTCCACAACCATTCTGTTCAATGGTACCGTCAAACTTGGGATGCTGCCTGTCATTCCCAAAATATCTTGGAAAAGCCTGATATATAATCATTTTACCCATACCTATAAATTAGAAAAGACTCCAGAATACTTATTTTATACCTCAAATCCGTATTTTTCAACTTCTTTTATAATTGAAAAATTTGGATATTTAAAAAAGTGGGATTATGTAGAACACAATCCCACCCATAAAAGTTCAATAAGGCTAAGCTATAGACAAGTTAATAATCCACAAAAGTCTATTGAAGACCATCTGTTGCAACCTCTTTGTTTATTTTTTTGACCAAACCCTGCAAAACGGCACCAGGTCCAAGCTCTGTAAAGGAATCTGCTCCATCAGCTATCATGGCCAGCACAGACTGTGTCCAGCGAACAGGTGAAGTTAACTGTGAAACCAAATTGGCTTTGATCACTTCGGGATCTGTCTGTGGTTTCGCATTCACATTTTGATAAATCGGACAAACTGGTTTGGAGAACGGCGTCTTTTCGATGGCAGCAGCTAGTTCCAGACGGGCCGGTTCCATAACCGGTGAATGGAATGCACCACCGACGCTCAGTTTTAATGCACGTTTTGCACCTGCTTCTGTCAGTTTCTGACATGCCAGGTCAATACCTTCATTGGTGCCTGAAATAACCACTTGACCGGGGCAATTATAGTTTGCAGGTACAACAATTTCGTCAGTAATATCTGCACAAACAGCTTCAACTGTTTCGTCGGGTAAGCCCAGAATGGCTGCCATCGTTGATGGTTGAGCCTCGCAAGCTTTTTGCATAGCTAAGGCACGTTGATAAACAAGTTTCAGGCCATCTTCAAAAGACAAAGCTCCAGCAGCTACCAAAGCGGAAAATTCACCCAGTGAGTGACCAGCCACCATCTCTGGTTTAAAATCTGTTCCCATGGTCTTGGCCAAAAGGACAGAATGCAAAAATATAGCAGGTTGTGTTACTTTAGTTTGACGCAGATCTTCTGCTGTTCCTTCGAACATGATATCCGTGATGCGGAAACCTAGAATTTCATTTGCTTTTTCAAATAAATCATGAGCTAAAGGAGATTCTTCATACAGATTCTTTCCCATACCCGAAAACTGAGCTCCCTGTCCGGGAAAAACATACGCTTTCATATTAATCTATTAATTGGTTAAGTGCGCAAAGGTAATACTATTTATTAAATGTTTTCCGGACACGCTTGAGATAATCGCTTGGACTTTCGTTGTAATAATCTTTAAAACATTTCGTGAAATAGGATGGCGTAGAAAAACCGGTATCATAGGCTATTTCAGCAATCGTTTTCTCGGAAACAGATAAGGATTGAGAGGCTTTTTTCAGTCGGATAATTTTTAAGAGTTCATTGGGTGAGTAATCTGTCATGGATTTGATCTTGCGGTACAATTGTACCCTGGACAATCCGATTGTTTTGCCCAAATCTTCAATATTGAGTTCTGGATTAGAAATGTCTTTCTCAATTATTTCACGGAATTTATCGAGGAAACTTTTATCAGGTACACTTAAATGTTCTTTGGACTCTCCTGAAAACAGTTGCTCACTAAACAGGTTCTTTAATTGTTTTCTACCTTCAATCAACTTTCGGATACGGACTTCCAGTACTTGTGAATTGAAAGGCTTGGATATATAGTCATCAGCTCCGCTCTCAAAACCGGCAATGCGTTGCTCATCAAGTGAACACGCCGTCAGCAAAATGATGGGAATATGACTGGTTGACATTTCCACTTTCAGTCGTTGACTCATCGTTACACCATCAATTTTAGGCATCATTACATCACTTACAATCAAGTCGGGGACGTTTTTCACTGCCTTTCGGATTCCATCTTCCCCGTCTTTCGCTTCGATGACTGTATATTTTTCTTGCAAAATGGTTTTGATATAAACACGGATATCCGGATTGTCATCCACAATCAGTATGGTCGGTAGAGCAGAATCCGTATTTTCATCAAAGATCTGTTCTCTCGGATTTTCCTGCATTTCATCAATAACAGGAAAAAGGGTTTTATCTGTAAACTCCGTTTCATAGTCCGGTTCTAACTGTTCTTGATTAAATGGAATCTGTACAATAAATGTGGTCATACCATTTATACTTTCCACCTCAATTTGACCACCATGCAATTCCACCAATGCTTTTACCAAAGCCAGCCCGATTCCTGATCCGGCCATACGTGAATCTACTTGATAAAATCGTTCAAATATGTTGTGGATATCTTGTTGGGAAAGCCCCTCACCTGAATTTGATACTGAGAATTCAGCAAAATGAAGTCCATCTTTTTCTGTCAGATTCAATTTAAGGATGATCTGCCCTTTTTCGGGTGTAAACTTATTGGCATTCGAAAGCAGGTTGAAATAGATACGTTCCAACTTTTCCAGGTCAAAATTAAAAGTAAAATTGGAAGCCGATTCCATCTGAAAATCAAAATGGATGTGTTTACGACGGAATATTTCGGCAAAAGATTCATTCCATTCCAAAAATTGATGCTTCAAATCGTGTCTGGTCAAATGTAAATCAAGTTTCCCATTTTCAAATTTACGGAACTCTATCAGTTGATTGACCAGTTTAAGTAAAACGGAAACATTCTTCTGTATCAAAGAAAGTAATCGATGATGTTCCGGTTTTAATTGCTCATCCTCCAGAAGGGTACTGACCGGTCCGGCTATCAAAGTCAAAGGTGTTCGGAATTCGTGGGATATATTCGTAAAAAAGACCAATTTGGCATGTGTCGCATCCTCCAATTCTTTGGAAAGGACAATCAATTGGTCACGTTGTTCTTCCAAAATATTCTTTTGTTCCTGAATAGACGCATTTTTATCTTCCAATTGAATATTTAAACGGTTTTTGGATCGGTAAGCATGAAAAAGGAAATAAAACAACACCATCAACAAAAGTACAATGGCAGAAACGCTCAGAAGCAGATACCTCTGCAGGGTATATTGAGAAGTAAAGGCGTCTACCCGCTCATTCAGAAAACCAATCTTGTTTTCTTGCTCGATAATTTCATCCGATTGAAGTTTAAAAACTCTGGCATTGGTTTTGTCAACAACAGCTGTAAAAAGGGTGTTGTTTTTTTTGTATGATTTTCCCTGAAGTATATTCATTACCAGCTGGATAATCTTATCACCACCCGTCGGATAGATAAAGGTTGCCTTCAGTTTGTTATCAAGAACCTGTTCTATACCACCATTCTTTCCAGGTAAAGCATCAATACCCAAAAAATAAATGGCGTCCGCTCTTCCTGCTTTTTTTGCGACTTCATAAGCACCTAGAGCCATCCTGTCGTTTTGGGCAAAAACAAGGTCAATATTCTTTTGTTTGGACAGTGCTTCTGCCATCTTTACACCTGCTTCTTTTTTGAGCCAGGCAGCATCGGCTTGATAGACCAGATCTATTTGGGGATAATTTTTAATGATCGTGTAAAAACCCTGATGTCTTTCGGATGCTGAAGTAGATCCTTTCAGTCCACAAAGTTCCACAACCTTGCCTTTGCCTTTCAATAAATTGACGACATAATTGCCGACTTCTTTCCCTATTTGATAATTATCAGCTGCAATAAAAGCAGTGTATTGATCGGAATTTATTTTTCGATCTACCAAGACGACCGGTATACCGCTTCGGAAGGCTTTTTCTATAACAGGAGTCATTGGAGCCGCTTCATTGGGAGAAACAATGAGCAAATCTATTTGCTGACCGATGAAATCATCAATATCTTTAATTTGCTGCTTAGTATCATCTTCAACCGTTTTGATGACCAATTCAACGCCAGGATGAAGTAACACTTCATGACGCATTTCTGTGTTCATCTTTTGGCGCCATTCGTCGTTACTGCATTGGGATAAGCCAATGGTGAACGTCTGTGGTTTTTCTTTACAAGCTGTAAGAGAAAGGGTTATTAAAAAAAACAAGAAAATATAAAAAGCCTTTCTGCTCATGAATCTTTTAATCTCTTCGTTGATTGTGAACCAAAGTTAAACTTTTTGGATATCAAAAAGCAGTAAAGCGTTCTTATTATTTCATTTTCTCAAAAAAAGTATCAGGTAGTTTGGGCATGGCTCCATGTTGCGTACAAACATAGGCTGAAACTTTAACGGCCAGCTGATGGGCTTCCTGAATGGACAGTCCATAAAGTAAGGCGGCAATAAAAGCTCCGGTAAAGGAATCTCCGGCTCCGACAGTATCGGCCACTTCCACTTTGGGCGTTTCCTGAAAGGATGTTTCATAGGGTGTAAAAACAAAACTTCCTTCTGTTCCCCGGGTCAGAATCACCAGTAGAAGACGATAATCTGACAGTATTTTGCGGCAGATTTCTGTTTCTGAAAGTTCACTCCAGCCAAAAAGCGCGGAAACAGCCGTCACTTCTTCCTCATTAATCTTTAGTATATTGCTTTTCAAAAGAGACTGATGAATCAATTCTTTGGAATAATAATGCTGACGTAAGTTGATGTCAAAAATCCGGAAAGCATCGTCCGGCAAAAGGTCGAGAAAACAATTGATGGTGTTTCTGGATACGGAGTTTCTTTGAGCCAATGAACCGAAAGTCAACGCTTTTGTCTCTTTTGCCAGTTTCTCCATCTTTGAATTCATAGGAATATAATCCCAGGCTACCTCTTCACATATCTCATATTTTGGAACACCTGCCTGATTGAGAGTAACCTGAACCGTTCCAGTGGGATAATCTGTTTGTTCGAGGATATAATTCAACGACTTTTCAGCCAGACTCTCCAGGATTTCATCTCCCAGAGCGTCTTTTCCGATGGCACTCACTGCATAACCTTCAAGGCCGAATTGACTGGCATGGTAGGCAAAATTGGCAGGTGCACCCCCTAAAACTTTTCTATTCGGGAAAATGTCCCAAAGTATTTCTCCGATTCCGACTATGATCTTTTTCATTCTTACTTATTTTAGTTTTTCAGGATTTCTTTTTCAATTTGCTCCAGCGTTTTTCCTTTGGTTTCCGGTATCCATATTTTGACAAACAGGAATGCCAGTAAACTAAATAGTCCGAAAAATCCGAAAAGAACTGCTCCGCCAAATTGATTCAGGATATAGGGTGAAAACTGAACAGTCAGGAAAGTGAAAAGCCAGCTGATTGCTGTCGAAAAAGACAATGCCAGACCACGTACGCGGTTGGGAAACATTTCAGAAGTGACTACCCACATTACTGGCGCAAAAGAGGCTGCAAAGAAGGCAATATAAGCCAATAAGGCTATCAGAATACTGGTACTGCTACCATTAAAAGCAAAAGCATAGCTAAGATATCCCAAAGCCAGAGACATTCCTGCAGCACCCCACAATAAAAGAGTCTTGCGGCCCTTTTTATCTACCAGCCACAAAGCGACAAGAGTGGCCAGAAAGTTCACCAATCCAACCAGCATGGATTGCAACAAAGCGGTATCTCCTCCTACTCCAGTCTTTTCAAAAATGACAGGTGCATAGTTTACGACAGCATTGATACCGGTTATTTGTTGAAAAGCAGCCAGAAGTGTTCCTAACAAAACCACTTTACCGGTCTTTCCCTGGAATATTTCTATGAATGAAACTTTTTCCGTGTTCGTTTCCAGATTAATGGATTGTTCCATGGATTGCATTTCTTGTTGAGCGTAATTTTCTCCACCTATTCTTTTCAAAACATTCATTGCTTTTTCTTTCTTTCTTTTTGATAAAAGCCAGCGAGGGCTTTCCGGTAGAGAAGTCGACAATAGAATCAGGAAAACGATACTGAAAACAAAAGGTATGGCCAACATATAACGCCATCCATCTACCTTGTCAATCAGAAAATAATCAAAAACATAGGCCAACAATATTCCGATAACAATGGCAAACTGATTGAAGGAAACCAATGTTCCTCTTTGACTGGCAGGGGCAATCTCAGAAATATACATAGGCCCGACTACCGAAACAGCGCCAACTGCTATACCTGCAATGACTCTGGATATTGATAAGAGAAGCATGGATGGTGACAGGGCGCAACCCAAAGCTGAAATGGCAAAAAGGACTGAGGTAAATAGCATGATCTTTTTCCGTCCGTATTTATCGGCAAAATGTCCGGTGAACAAAGCTCCAAAAAGGCAACCGAGGGTCAATATACTGACAACGGTACCCAGACTTCCGTCACTTAAATTAAAACTAAACTGAATGGAATTGACTGCTCCGGATATGCCGGCCATGTTTAGTCCAAACAGAAATCCGCCGTTTACGGCTACAAACACGATCCAGTATAAAGAGATTTTCTTAGGCATACTAATTATTTTAAAGCTTAGTTATTTTTCGTACAAGTTTGATCTGATTCTCTGCAATGATGGAAAATATATAAATTCCTTGGGGGAGTTTAGATAGATCCAAAGTAACTTCACCGGGAAATGAAAAGCTGTTCTTTTGAATCACTTTACCAGACATATCTGAAATCTCAATGTTATTTGCCTTTATGGAGCTTTTTACATGAATTGAATTCCGGGCAGGATTTGGATACAGGGTTAATTCTTCATCATTATTTTTGACCTGATCGATGGCCGAAGTTCCCAGGATTGATCGAATATATACAGCCAATTCTTTGCCGTTGGTTTGTCCGTCTGCAACTCCAGGGTGACCGCCATAGCCTCCTCCTTTCATGGGAGTAAAGGCAAAGTAATGTACGTTATTATCACCTGCGGTATTAAATTCAGCTACATCTTTCTGAACATTATCGCCTAATAATGTATTTGTTATCATCGGACTATTTGTGCAAATGATATGGGCATTGGGATAATTTGTGCGCATCATGCTGACCAGATTTTTATAACCAGTATTGAATGTTGCAGCTGAAATAGTTCCTGAACCAAATCCCAGATTATAGTCATTGGTTCCCAGGGCAACGACAACAACGTCTGGCACAAAACGGGTTATGTCCCAAACATTATTTGCCGGTAAAGGTTTGTAACTGAGCAATGCTATAAGACGACCATACATCGTTCTCATCAAAAAAGAAGGAAATCCTTTGACAACACCGATTCCGGAATAACTTGTCGTATGAAATTGGGCTTTCAATTCCCGGGCAGCCACAGCTGCGTATGATTTATAACTGTTGTCTGAAGCGGGTTGAGCTCCGCCTTCAATACCAAATCCGCAGGTAATCGAATTCCCAATAAATTCCATTTTCAATGTTGGCATTGGATCCGGTATATGAAGCGTTTTTGATGAATCGACCTCAAAACCCAGGAACTGGCATTCTCCACAATAAGATTCAGTGACTTTGATTAGTTCAACGGTATGTATCGTATCGATTAAACTCTTGGCAATCTGATATTTTTCCTGAGCCGAAGTCACTTTAAACTTAACGGGTGTTTTTCCATCAATGATGGAAACAAAATAGTTGTCGGCAAAGTCAGATCCATTGTAATGCTTAAGCAATAAGTTCAGAGATGTGCCTTCAAATTTAGCTTTGATAGTTACATTTGGATAGGCAAATAAGGGTTTATTTGTATCTGTGAAATCTATTCGACCCATATACTGAATTTTAGAATCGCTGGGTAAAATCAATGTTTTTGATTCAGAAATATTTTTAAGAGAAAAATTGACGTTGGAAAATTTGGCCGTTCCTGTGCATACTCCCAAAGCAAAAAGGCCATTTTGATAAATGCGTCCGGTTGATGCGATGTCTTTATATATGGTATTTACACCATTCACATCCACAGAAAGGACTGTTCCGTTTCTAACTATAGAAACGTGATTTTTACCAGTGGCACTAACAGCCAGAGATGTGACTGTGGCGAAGGTGTAATCATTTTTAAAGTCAAATAAACGGACCTGATTTTTGCCGGCTATCAATTGAACAGCATAGCAACCAGCATAGGCATCCGTGGTTTGTGACCCGAAAATCAGATTAACAATGCCTGTATTACTGTCTATATCAACTTCATATTTGTACTTTTCTTCCGATGTTCTATTGCTAGAATAGACAAAAGCGTTCGTGCCTGATTGACCAACAAGTAGGGTATTGTCGTAATGCCATTCTCCAGGTAAATTGGGCCAGTTCAGATTTGTTCCAAAATTATTTTCACGAATTGCCACTGTCAACTCTTTATAAACGGTGTTGTCTACCGAAGAAAAGATTTTCACTTTGACTGAACCAACTTTTAATGCTTTGAAAGTAGCAACATTGCCCACAGTCTGCATGGTGACAATATCATTTTCCGGCATCTGCCAAACCACATCCTGACTTATTTCATAGGGATAAACGGCTGTTTTTACGGTAAAGTCGTCGCCTACATATTTTGAGACGGAGCTGGGATCGGTCAACACTTCTGTCGGTTTGGTGATCGGTGCTTTATTCGTCCATATAGTTTTGAGCGGATACAGGTTGATATCAGCAGTAGCCTTTCCACCAACAGCATAAACTTCTACTCCATCGCAAAATGCTTTGGGAAAGATTTGTACTGCACCGGAAATAGTGTATTGATTGGCAAATAATTCTACAGAAGCTCTGTCAACGAAAATATGCAGTTGGATTTTTCCATCGTTTGTCAACAGGGATTTCTGGGAATACGTTTCCAGGAAATCATTGAGCGCTATGCCGGATTTTGACCTGTCAATGTAGAATTTATCTTCTGTGATGTTGTAACCGACTCTGGTATAGTTATCGGTTCCTGCACGGACATTGAACCCAACTTCGGTAACACCTGCCTGGGGAGTGAATTCTGCTACAATTTCATACGCATCTCCCTGATAGTCCAATGCCTTCTTTTCATTATCAAGTGCCTGATCTTTAATAGAAAGACTCTTTGTCAAATCCCTCAATGTCTCATATTCCTTGATCGGGGTTTGTTGCAGGAGGTATTTTCCGTTGGCAGTCTGAAAAAGTGAAAGCTCAAGCTGGAGATTGAAAGTACCGTTAAAAGTGGTATTGTTTGTCGCATCATCAACGTTTCCGCTGTACGCTCCGTTATTCATCCAATTCACTTGCACGACTCTTTGAGGTTCATCAAATTTCCCCATATAATAGGTCTGAGCAGCGTAGGAATCTTTGGCAAAATTCATTAGACCGTCATTTTGGGTTCCATAACCACTGTACTGACTATCCGGCACAAATGTCCATTTTCCATTCACAGATAAAAAATCACCCACTTTATAGTATCTACCGCATCTGCCTAAAACCCATTTATAGACTGGTAACCCGTCAACATTTGTAACCTGGAGACGATACAAATCTGGACATTCCGTATCTAATCCACTGTAGGTTGACTCTACTGTCCAATCAATCAAATTGTCTGAGGAATAAATTCTCAAGGATCCACCAGCTATCACCATAAACCATTTATTCTGATAACGGAAAACCTTGGGATCTCTGAATGCTCCATTATTCAATGGATCTTCCGTCCAATCCTTAACTACACCTTCGTGTTTTTCCCATTTTTTTCCATCTTTGCTGGTAGCCAGTATCACTCTTTCTCCGTTTCCATCAGCTGTAATCAATGCGACCAGTCCTCCAGTCAAAGATTTTGTCCCGTTTGTTTCGGTAAATAATCCGGAAGTATTTGTTTCATCTACGACTGCACTACCTGAAAACATAGTACCATATTCATCCGGATACAATTCAATAGGCTGTTCTTCCCAGTGAATCAGATCTTTACTGATGCAATGTCCCCAATGCATGGGTCCCCAGTTGGTATCGGTATAGAACTGATGAAAAAGATGGTATTCACCATTGTAATACACCATCCCATTCGGGTCATTTGACCAACCCTCTTTGACTGACCAATGGTATTGATCACGGTATTTTTCATTGTAATAAGATTCTGCATTTTTCCTGCGTATAACAACAATCCGAAAAATCAATGTTGCATCGCCTTGTTTGCTGGTCACTGTATAGGTATTTTTCCCCTCATCCAGAGGCAAATTCAAATGACTCACCTCCTGGTTGGAAGCATTGGTGACTTTAACCTCCGCTGTTGCATTTGTTTTCTCGAAGTTGAGATTTATTTTTGTCGTCTTATTGTCTACATAGGCAATAAAAACATATTGATCCTGCTTGAATACTACATTGTGTTCCACTACTCCATCCACCGATGTGAGGTCTAGTTTGGTTAGTTGTGGGGTATTGGCTGGGGTGATTTCTGTCACGTAGGCATTTTGATAGGTTACATTTGCATTCCAGGAAAGAAAGCCCATATAGCCCTCCAGAAAAGCATCATTCTGTCCATAAACGGAAGAAAAAGTATAATCGGCAGTATTTACTACAAGCTCACCATTTATTTTGAAAACAATGTGCTTACCGATGCCTGTCACTTCAAGATGGTATTTATTGTCAGTAGGTAATGCAATCGTTTTTGAAGAGACCAGATCCAGAGCTGAGTTTTTCTGAAACTTGAATAAGCGTGCTACTCCAGATTTTCCATTAATATTGGCGATGTACATATTTTTGGTCGTCAGATTTTTATCCCCTCGAATCAGTAGAGAAGCGGCAGCATCGTTTCTATTGTTGAATATAACATCTGCTGTATAGGAAAAGTCTTTTACCTTGTTGCTTGAAAAAACAAAACGGTCACCTGTGACAACACTCGTTAATCCATTGTCACTTATTGTCCAGGTACCACCGTCTGTATTCAGATCCTGTAAATTGGTCTTGAATTTGCCCAGACTGTTATCAATGTTTATTTGCGCATAGGTAATCATTGGGATGATTAACGTCAATGCCATCAAAGCAACTTTGCGATTGAACCCAAAAAGATTTATTTGCATGGGAGTAGCAATTTAAGGTTTATGTGAATTTCATTTATCTGGGTTGAGATTGACAAAGATAGAAGAATGGAGGTCTTTTGGATGAAACGGATGTTTCATATGTGTGCAATTTTGATTCATTGAAATATATTTCATTATGGGATTCTATAGTATTCATAATACATCTGCAATTAATGGAAACATATTTTGAGGTTCATGGACTAGAACGGGGTTAAACCAAAAACTATAATTGAATTGAACAATGGTGCGATTATTATAGATGGAGCTTGTTTCATTATTATACACTATATATCTAATAGTTATAAAGAATGAAAGACAGGATTTTGGAAGCTTTATGCAGTCAAGAAAGCGGACTAAAGGGAAGTGGCGTACCCGAGGTCGACTTCGACGGACGGGCCCAGGGAACACGAAGAGTCCGGCAATACAATTTGTGACGGCTCGTCAGAGACTAGCAAATCGTGCCGGAGTCGAGCGTTCACAAGCATGGACTAGTGGAGACCGAGGGTATGACACTGGACGGAAGTAAGCGCTGATGATTTCTAAAAAAAAGAGAGTATCCCAAAATGTTACTTTTGAGACACTCTCTCTTTTCTTTTGCCTTTTAGGCTTATTTTTTTAAATGTGATCCCGAAGGGATTCGAACCCTTGACCCACAGCTTAGAAGGCTGTTGCTCTATCCAGCTGAGCTACGGAACCCCGCTTATTTGCGCCGGCAAAGGTAGTAATAAAAAGGTAAATTCCAAGAAAAAAATCAGAATGGATAGCCTATTGCGAAGTGAAATGCAAAATCATTTAGATTATCAATGTGCTTGATGCGCCAACGTTCGCCTCCTGACAAGGTAGGATCATAAACCTTCATACCCAAGTCAAAACGTACAAGAAAGTAGTTTAAATCCAGGCGCAATCCCGTACCTACACTGGCTGCCAATTGCTTATAAAAAGAATCTATCTTAAACTGACCACCAGGTTGATTATCGTATTGACGTAAAGTCCAGATATTACCGACATCAGCAAACAAAGCACTTTCAAATTTCCAAACCAATGAACTTCTATATTCTGCCCCTAAATCCAATTTAATATCACCAGACTGATTCATAAAATCAATCCGGGAGCTGCCGCTATCGTAAGAACCAGGGCCCAATGTACGGACAGACCATCCACGTACGGAGTTGGCTCCACCTGAGAAAAATCGTTTTTCAAAAGGTAAAATGGAGGAATTCCCGAATGGGCAAGCCAAACCGAAGCCCAGACGATACGCCATCCGACTTTTGGAAGTAAGTACAACACTCCTGGCATATTCCAGTTCTCCTTTCAGATATTGGGCAAAACTGATATTTCCAATTTTGTAATTTTTGTCAGCCCCTTCCACTCCAGTCTTTTTAATACCAGCGAGGGAATAAAGTGCATAAAGCGTATTACCTGCCGATTCAAAGCTTCCTCTCAATGTATAGTAAGTTCTGTTGACAGACCCGAATGGAATGCTGGAATAGGAAAAACTATATCCAGATCGAAGGATAAAATGATCTTCATAACTATATTTCAGATTGGTAGAGTCCAGGTATTTTTCCTTAAAACTGGCTTGTATCCATGGCATATACACGTAACTGAGATCTATCAGGTCGAAGGTTTGCCTAAGGTTGTTATTCAGCCAATTAAACCGAACACCTGTAGAAGCAATAATACGTTGAAATTCTGGTCTTTGCATTCTTTGGAATGCCATTGTTAACTCTGTATTGGCATCCACATTTTTTTTGAATTCTGCATTCAGGAATGGCATCTTAAACTCGGGCAAAGTCATACTCAATTCTCCTCCAAATTCCGTATAATCACTTGCAAAAGTGGTTGATAAAGCCTCATAGGCACCACGAATCTTGGCTTGGAAAAGTTCTGCACCTTTAAAAAAATTGCGGTGTGTATAATTCATATTTCCTGCTACCCCCATATCGCCAGCCGTATTGGTACCTTCCAGTTCAAAAGATATAGCCTGATTTTGGGTTGGGGTCAGTACGATATAACAATCGAGCTGATGCATACCCAAACTGTCTACTCCCACCTCTTTAAAGCTAATGTTGATGTACTTCATAATTTGAAGCGAGCTCATTCTTGAATAAGTTCTTTCAACTGTCTTAATATCGTAAAGCGCACCAGGTTCAATTCGACAATTTCGGATTAATGACTCAGGCGAAACGAATGGTTTTCCACGATAAATTGCGCGGTAAAGTCCAATGGTAAGGGTATCAAAATCTGCTACATCATAAATCCTGGACATAGGCACATCCATCATGAAAACGACATTGTGTACCTGAAACAAAGGATGAGTAAATGCTGCTAACTCTTCTTGTGATAAGTCCATACCGGAGGTATCTGGAAGATAAGGGCTGAGTGTTAGACGAACATCAGCCTGATGGTCCCCCAATGTGCTATCTACCAGGTAGTTGAAAAACTCTTTATGCATGGCATAATACCCGTCTCTCATCATACTTTTGGTCAGACGCAGCCTCTCGTTCTCGAGAATTTGATTATCCAGAAGTGTACCTGGTCGAACCAGGGAAGATTTCATATCCAGATGAATTAATCGACTGATGGTATCTTTGTTTGGTGCAAAATCGTAATTCCGTATGGTATAAGGTTTATTGGGTTTGACCAAATAGTTCACATACGCTTTCCTGTTCTTGATTTTAACATCAACATCCACTGTTGCCTCATAATAGCCTTTGTTAACCAGGATATTATGCATGGCCATTCTGGACTTTTCTGTCTGAATTGGGTCGTAAAGAACCGGGGGATCACCAATCAATCTCAATTTACGATTTATCCATTTGCTCGAATCAGTACCGGACATATTGTACCATCCAAGATCGATACTTCCCAAACCTAAAAATTTCTTATTCGGTTCCTGATAGAGATACATACTCAAATCAGGACTTTTTTCAGACCCCTTTACTGTTACAATTCGTACGCGCTGTAACAATGCTTCACCCTCCGGAACATACTTCAATGCATTGCATGAAATAAATATCAGAATGATAAATGGGAAAAGCAGGAGAATGAATCTGCGCATAAGTTTTGATTTGGAAATTAGGAAGTCCCGACTAAGATGCAAATGTACATTATCTGCCGAAAGATGGCAAATACAGAAGGACAAATTTCGATGAGCGGAATTTCTTTTGTAATTTTGGCATGTTAAAAAAACGGTATGCTGAGCAACATCAAATTAAAGTGGATCCATTCACTGGAACAAAAGAAAAACCGGCAAAAAGAAGGTCTCTTTATCGCTGAAGGGAACAAACTGAACTCGGATCTTCTTGAGCTCCTACCCTGTCGTCTACTGGTGGCTACAAAAGAATGGCAGGAAACTCAATCCCACCTCAAGGCTGATGAAATAATCACTGTCGAAAAAGACTATCTTCAAAAAATCAGTTTACAGAAAAGCCCTCAAGACGTGCTTGGTATTTTTGAAATACCGAGTCCCAGTCTGAACGTCAATCAATTAAATGGTAAAATCAGTTTGGTTCTGGATACTATTCAGGATCCTGGAAATCTGGGGACCATTATGCGTATAGCGGATTGGTTCGGGATAGAACATGTTATCTGCTCCATAGGCACTGTTGATGCCTTCAACACCAAAACTGTACAGGCAACAATGGGAGCCATCGGTCGTGTAAAAATCCATTATGTAGAACTGACCTCCTTTCTTTCCCAAACAGACTTACCTATTTTCGGCACCTTTTTGGAAGGAGAAACCATCTACAATTGTGCGCTCCCTGCTGAGGGTCTAATCGTGATGGGTAATGAAGGAAACGGAATTTCAGAAGCTGTAGAACATCTGGTAACCAAAAAGCTGTACATACCTGATTATCCGTTTGGTAAAACAGGATCAGAATCTTTAAATGTTTCGGTAGCTACTGCCATCGTTTGTTCCGAATTTCGTCGCAGACTTTACGGTAAAACAGAATAGACTGTCGTTTCTTCCAACAACAAAAGATTTTTCAAATCCAGGGAATCAATGCACCAAAGAGTGGGTCTTGATCCTACTTTCAATTCCATATCATTGGTCTGATTTTGCAGAAAATCCTTTACGGAAATTTGCGAATGTTTTGCCTTGCTATTTTTAAAAAAGGATTGGGCTTCCTCGATTTTCATTAAACTGTTGCTGCCTGATAAACCAAAAGCAGCGCAGAGTATACCATTAAGAAATAAGGTTGATGGTATTTCTTCCAGAAGGGGTTCAAAAGAAAGAATGAAACCCAGATCATCGAAACAAATCACCTGATTTTTTAAAAGTTCACCATGTCCCAGGTAGATATAATGTGCAGCGAAACGCTTCATTTTCAGAATGGGATGTTATCTGTTCCTGATATTCTTTTCAGAAAGTAAGATTCTGCTTTTAGCTTCCCGCACTCCAGGATATGTTTTTCGGGCTATGTCTGTTATCTCTTTAACGCCTGGTATAGTATCAGCCTGAGCAATAGTGTCTTTAGTCAAAGGTTTGGGTGTGGCTACCAGTAAAGAAATCGTATCCTTCACACCACCATGAATCCATTGTCCCGTTTTTACCGAAAAGAAAGAAGGAATGGAATCCTGTATCAAGTACAACGGTTTTGAATTTTTTTCCAAGGGTCTAAATTCAAAGAAACTGTACCATGTATGCATTTTGACAGAATCCAGTTTAACATGAGTCAACCGTTCTTCGGGCGATTCAGTGCTGAATTTTCCAATTTTGATTTCAGACATCATATCGGCTAGTCTTTGGTCAATATCTGCATATATTTTGATGTATATTCGCAAATGTTTGCTGTAGTAAGCCACTGAAGTAAAAAATTCTTCTTCGGTAATCTTGTGCTTTTTCAACACAGATTGATAAGCCATATCCCTGAAATCGGATGGGTTCATTCCACGAAGCCATTCGTTTGGTACAGGCTCCTCGGAACCATCGGCCAAAGTTTCGGCCAAATGGATATCATATAACACATCCGTCATCTTTGCTCTGGAAAGTACTTCTCTGGGCCGGCAAGAACTCAAGCCGACAACTATCAGAAACAATCCTAAAAACAAACGAAACTTAGACATGATGTATTATTGCTCAACCGAAGATATCATTTCTTCCTTATCTTCTTTTTCGATGGTCACTTCTGCAAGATCGCGTCTGTAAAAAAGAAGCATCAGAATGATACCAACTGTGATGGCAGAATCAGCAAGATTAAAGACCGGTCTAAAGAAAACAAAAGGATCACCACCTACAAATGGCATCCATTGAGGAAAGGTAGTGTCAATTAAAGGAAAATACAACATATCGACCACCTTCCCATAGAATATGGGGGCATAACCACCACCATCGGGAAAAAGTGTAGCTAATTGACCTGCACTTGGATTGAAAATGATACCGTAGAAAAGACTATCGAAAATATTGCCCATTGCACCGGCTATAATTAAACCAACACAAACACAATAGCCAAAACGAGTGGACTTTTTCGGCGAAATCCTAAAAAGATACCAGAAAAGGCCTACGACTGCAGCAATGCGGAAAAGTGTCAGGAAAAGCTTGTCAAAAAGCTCTATTCCAAAGGCCATACCGTTATTTTCAGTAAAATAGAGGTAAAACCAATCCGTTATACGAATACTTTCATGCAACTGCATATGGGTTTTAATCCAAATCTTAAAAACCTGATCCACTACTAGAATCAAGAAGATGATGAAAGAGACTTTCAAGCCTCTTGAAATTTTTGGCATCATTTATTTTTTGTCGCTTTTAGCTTCAATGGTAAGCGTGGCATGAGGTACAGCACGTAAACGTTCCTTAGGAATCAATTGGCCGGTTTCACGGCAAATACCATAAGTCTTGTTTTCAATACGAATAATTGCGGCTTCCAGATGTTGGATAAATTTCATCTGACGTTGAGCCATACGGCCTGTTTCTTCTTTGAGCATGGTATTGGCGCCTTCATCAAAATTCTTGAAAGTAGGAGATGTGTCCATGACATCATTGCCATCCATATTTGTGACACTGGCTTTTAGTTGTTCATAATCTGCTCTCGCTTTGACCAACTTGTCTTCTATGATGGTACGGAATTCTTCGAGTTCCGCATCTGAATATCTAATCTTGTCTGACATAATCTTCCTATTTACTAGTATGTTTGAAAAAATAAAATCAAAAAAATAATTCGCGAATATAGACAAAAGCCAATTCACCAACAAGGAAAAAATGAAAATAGTATCCTGTTCCCCGAAGGGAAATCAGACTATATCTTCTTTACGCTCATATTCAGGTCCATATCTTCCATATCAAGCGCAACGCCGTCTGATAAATTATCCGTCAATTCCAGACTTTCAGCAAGAGTCTGAGTCATAATATAACTCTTCCATAACTTCAATGCTGCACGAACTTCCTCATTTTCAGAAATCTGGATATGTATTTTGTCGGTAATGTCGTAACCACTAGACTTACGGATGTTTTGAATACGGTTCACCAATTCTCTGGCCAAACCTTCCTGACGTAGTTCATCAGTGATGGTAATGTCTAAAGCCACTGTCAAACGACCTTCATTTGCAACCAACCATCCAGGAATATCTTCAGAAAGGATTTCCACGTCTGTCAGATCCACTTCTATAGTGTTACCTTCTAACTGTAAATCGTAAACAGCATTTTTCTCAAATGCAGCGATTACATCCTGAGGCAATTCTGTAAGGATTGCTGCTACCTGTTTCATCTGCTTGCCACATTTCGGGCCAAGTTTTTTAAAATCAGGTTTAACACGTTTTATTAAAATACCGGCAGTGTTGTCCACAAAGTTCAGGTGTTTCACATTCACTTCTCCAAGAATTAAGCTGCTGACTGCTTCAATGTGTGCCTTTTGCTGTGCATCTACTGCAGGAATCATGATGGCTGAAAGCGGTTGACGCACCTTGATACTCACCTTACGACGCAAAGCCAGAATCATGGATGAAACCTGCTGAGCAAGTTGCATACGGGTTTCCAGATCTTCATCGATCAAATTGATGTCAAATTTAGGGAAATCTGCCAAGTGCACTGATTGAGTCAAATCCTTTCCGGTCACCGTATTCAGATCCCTGAAAAGTTGGTCAGCATAGAAAGGTGCAATTGGAGACATCAATCTGGATACCGCTTCAAGGCAGGTAAACAAAGTCTGATAAGCTGAAATCTTATCTTCTGAATATTCTCCACCCCAGTAACGTTTGCGATTCAAACGAACATACCAGTTACTCAGGTTTTCGCTTACGAAATCACTGATGGCACGTCCAGCTTTAGTGGGTTCGTAGGTATTGTAGCATTCATCGACTTCGCGGACCAGGCTGTTTAGTTTAGATAGGATCCAACGGTCAATTTCCGGCCGGTTTTCCATTGGAACATCTGCTTCCTTATAGGTAAAACCGTCGACATTGGCATAAAGCGAGAAGAAGGAATAAGTATTGTAAAGCGTTCCGAAAAATTTACGACGAACCTCTTCAATTCCTTCTGTATCGAATTTCAGATTGTCCCAAGGAGAAGCATTTGTAATCATATACCAACGCAATGGGTCAGAACCGTATTTATCAATGGTTGAAAACGGATCAACAGCATTTCCCAGACGTTTGGACATTTTGTTGCCATTCTTATCAAGTACCAAACCATTTGAAACGACATTCTTGAAAGAAACCGTATCAAAGACCATGGTAGCGATGGCATGAAGGGTAAAGAACCAACCACGGGTCTGATCAACACCTTCAGCTATGAAATCTGCAGGAAAATTGGAACCGGAATCGAATGCTTCTTTATTTTCAAACGGATAATGGATTTGAGCATAAGGCATAGCACCAGAGTCAAACCAAACATCGATCAAATCGGTTTCCCGTTTCATGGGTTTTCCAGTAGGAGAAACCAGGATCACTTCGTCCACGTATGGACGGTGCAAATCAATCTTATTGTAATTATCAGCTGTATACAATCCGGGTTCAAAATCGCCCAGAGAGTTGGATGCCATAAATCCGGCTTTGACTGATTTCTCAATTTCTTCGTATAATTCCGCAACAGAACCTATACAGATTTCCTCACTTCCGTCTTCTGAACGCCAGATAGGCAGAGGTGTTCCCCAATAACGACTACGGGAAAGATTCCAATCCTGCAGATTTTCCAGCCATTTACCAAAACGGCCTGTACCTGTAGACTGAGGTTTCCATTGAATGGTCTTGTTGAGTTCCATCATGCGTTCGCGGCAGGCAGTTGACTTGATAAACCAGCTGTCAAGCGGGTAATACAATACTGGTTTGTCTGTACGCCAGCAATGTGGGTATGTATGGATATGTTTTTCGATCTTGAATACCAGATTCTGCTGTTTAAGCATCACACAAAGGTCAATATCGAGCGTCGTATCGTTTTCAGTCAAATTGGGATCATAGGCATTTTTCACGAAACGTCCTGCATATTCTGAATAGGCTTCCACATGAACATTTGTTTTCACATAGTCTGCATCCAGATCTTCCACTTTGTAGAATTTTCCGGTCGGATCAACCATTGGACGCATATTGCCATCTTTATCAGGCATCAAGAGCGCAGGAACACCGAACGTTTTGGCCACACGGTCATCATCAGCACCAAAAGTAGGTGCGATATGCACAATACCTGTACCATCTTCCGTGGTAACAAAGTCTCCGGAAATGACACGAAAAGCGCCTTCACCCGGATTGACCCAAGGAATGAGTTGCTCGTATTCCATGCCAACTAAATCGGCACCCTTGTATTCTGTATCCAAAACGTTAAATGGAACCAGTTTGTCTCCTGCGTGATAGGAATCCAGCTCCAACCCGGCTGCTTTTGGATTGAATAGAGACTCAACCAGATCCTTTGCCAGAATGCAGGTCATTGGTATACCGGTATATGGATTGTAGCTTTGAACTGCCACATATTTAATGCTTGGGCCTACACACAAGGCGGTGTTTGATGGTAAGGTCCACGGCGTGGTGGTCCAGGCGATGAAATAAGCATCACCGAATTTGGTCCATTCGTCCTTTGCATTTTTTATCTTGAACTGAGCGACACAAGTTGTGTCCTTGACATCTTTGTAACAGCCGGGCTGATTCAGCTCGTGTGAGCTAAGACCCGTTCCGGCAGCTGGTGAATAGGGCTGAATGGTATAGCCTTTATAGATATAATTCTTTTTGTATAACTCTTTCAGCAAGTACCAAAGGGTTTCGATGTATCGATTATCGTAGGTAATGTATGGATCATCCATATTCACCCAATAGCCCATCTGATGGGTCAGTTCTTCCCATTCTTTGGTGTATTTCATAACATCCTTGCGACAGGCAGCATTGTATTCTAACACAGAAATGGTTTTACCGATATCTTCTTTGGTTATTCCCAATGCTTTTTCAACACCAAGCTCTACAGGAAGTCCATGGGTATCCCAGCCTGCCTTACGCATGACCTGGTAGCCTTTCATCGTTTTATAACGGCAGAAAATATCTTTGATGGAACGGGCCATAACATGGTGAATACCAGGCATTCCGTTAGCAGATGGAGGTCCTTCATAGAAAACGAAGGAAGGGCAACCTTCCCGGATATCTATACTTTTGTGAAACAGGTCTTCGTCATCCCACTTTTTGAGGATGTCCTGATTAATTTTAGCTAAATCAAAACCGGAATATTCCGCAAATTTCTTTGACATAAATTACGTTTTTTTACAAGCCGCAAAGGTAGCAAAAAAAATTATATTGAAGTCATTTATCAAGGTACAAATCGGCCGTCAATGCTTTGAATTCTTTGGTTCTATGATGGTCAGAGGTTTCGAGTACAAGAGCTGTGCGTTCAATGGTGGTTCGCTTTCGGGAAAATTCGAGCAGGGTTCTTTTGGGTGCCAATCCTTCTACCGAAATAACCTCACAACGTCTGGAAAGGTATAATTTGTTTTGCCAGCACAAATCGTCAAAATAATTGGAAGTTGATGCAGGCAAAATAACAGAAAATCGTCCATCAGAGGAAAGCATTTCCGCTGATTTCCGAATGAGTGATTCGTAGGAAAGGGTATCAGTATGTCTGGCTTGATTCCGTTCTTTTTCGGGCGCTTTGAGTGATTCCCTGAAAAACGGAGGATTTGACACAATCAGGTCGTATAAACCATTTGAATACCGGTTAAAATCAGCCTCAAAAATATGAATCCTGCCTGACCATGGGGATGCTGCAGCATTTTCAGTTGCCTGTATAAAAGCCTCGGTATCGTATTCAACGCCGTGCACCTCAGTTTCACACCGTTGGGCCATAATCAGTGCAATTAAACCGCTCCCCGACCCCACATCCAAAAGACGTGCAGCATTTCCAGGATTGGCCCAGGCTCCCAGCAAGACGCCATCTGTTCCTACTTTCATAGCACAACGGTCGTGAAAGACTTCAAAATGTTTGAAGCAAAAGGAGGGATTGCCCATTGACAAAAATTAATAGAAAAAATAGCTCTGACTATTTCTGAATAGATTTATTGGAAGGATTCTTTTCAGCTTCCGTATTTTTTAAGGCTTCTGCATTTTCCTTTTCATAAAGAGAAAAACGAACGCTGATATAAAATTCATTAATAGCTGTAATCAGAAGTAAAGGAATCCACATTCCTATAAGCCGGAATATCAATATGGCTGACAAAACCAATAATATAGAGGATAAAAAATAGAGTCTGTTCAGTCGTTTCAAACGAAAATCCTTTCCGATATAAATCATCTTGCTTCTGCTAAGGATAAACAATCCTACGCCAACTGCGAAGCAATATTTACCCCAGGTAACATTTTCCATAACCAAAACAGAAGAAATCAGTACCAGGATGGCACCTATCGCAAAAATGGCATTCAGTAATTTTGTATTCATCATTTATAGTGGGTAATTTAATAGAAATATCACTCGACAATAAAAACTTCCTCATTCGGCTTTTTCATCAGATAATCTTCTCTGGCAACCCTTTCCAGCTCAGAATCGCTCGAATGAAGTTTTTCCAGCCGTTTGGAATTCTGGTCACGCATCACTTCATAGTGACGGATTTCCTTACGTAAAGCTTTAATCTGAATTTCATATTGAACCCTTCTGATGACATTGTTTTCATCAATGAAAACAATGAATATGACAAACACTATCAATGTAATGATGTATTTGTTCACATAAGGTTTTATGAGCAGATAAAATTTCTTGAGCGTATTCATTTTTCAGAAAATCATTGGAACAAAAGTAGTTCATTTTTTCGAATTAAATATTCACTGTATACCAAAAAACAATGTTTGCATCGGGAAAATTTTGAAAGGATTTTGTTACATTTGCAAAGCACAAGAAAAAAATATCTGTCTATGGATAATTATTTGGTTTCCGCCCGTAAATACCGCCCGGACACTTTTCAATCGGTTGTTGGACAATCTGCCCTTACTACAACCCTGAAAAACGCGATCAAGAACAAGCAACTGGCTCATGCCTATTTGTTCTGTGGACCCAGAGGTGTCGGAAAAACCACTTGTGCACGAATTTTTGCCAAAACCATCAATTGTTCCAATCCAAAAGCTGATGGTGAAGCCTGCAACGAATGCGAATCTTGCCAAAGCTTCAATAGCCAGCGTTCCCTGAATATTTTCGAACTGGATGCCGCTTCCAACAATTCGGTGGATGATATCCGCAACCTGGTGGATCAGGTTCGCATTCCTCCACAACTTGGCCAATATAAAGTGTACATCATTGATGAAGTCCATATGCTTTCGGCCAACGCCTTCAATGCTTTTTTGAAAACACTGGAAGAGCCACCCCATCATGCTATTTTCATTTTGGCTACCACGGAAAAGCACAAAATTATACCAACTATACTTTCACGTTGTCAAATTTACGACTTCAACCGAATCAGCGCAAACGACATTGTCGGACAATTGCAATTTGTAGCCAAATCTGAAAATGTTGAAGCAGAAGACGAAGCACTGAATATCATAGCTATGAAGGCTGACGGTGGTATGCGTGATGCCTTGTCTATATTTGACCAGGTATCAAGCTTCGGAAACGGTAAAATCACCTATCAGAATGTTATTGACAATTTGAACGTACTTGATTACGATTACTATTTCAAATTGACAGATGCTTTTCTGAACGGCGACCTGAGCAGTGCACTGTTACTTTTCAACGATATTCTGAACAATGGTTTTGAAGGTCAACATTTTATTACAGGACTGAGTGCTCATTTCCGTGACCTTCTTGTTTGCAAGGATCCGGCCACCATCATTTTACTGGAGGTTGGAGCCAGCATCCGGACAAAATACCTGGAGCAGGCAGCCAAATGTCCGCCTGAGTTCTTGTTTATGGCCATTAAAATCAGCAACGATTGTGACCTGGACTACAGAGAAAGTAAAAACAAACGACTTCTTGTTGAACTCGCATTAATCCGGATAACACAACTTTCGGATTCAAAAAAAAAAATCAATGAACTGATTTTTGACGAAATACCTATCCCCATTCAACCTTTTTACATGGAGCAGGCAGTTGCGGAAGCAGATGCAGTAATCCAGTCTCAACAACCCACGGTCAATACGCAGGATTTTGCTCTAAAAGTCGATTCTGTCTTTCCAAACGCAGCTTCATCTACAAAGACTGTCATCGCTCCTTCACCTAAAGAAGATGACGCTCCTCGTTTGATCAAGTCCATTAAAACCAGCTCAATTAGAAAACCTGCAAAAAAGGTAGATGCCGCAGTTCACCAAAAAGAGTCTACCCTTACTTTAAATCAATCATTTACAGCTGAGGCACTTATTCGTTCCTGGAATCGTTACACGGAGTTGATCATCAAAGACGTTCACCTAAGAAACGCTATGAAAGCGAGTCTTCCTGTCTTACAGGCAGACAATCAGTTTGAAATTGTGGTACAAAACCAGGTACAAGATATGAAGTTGCAGGAAATTGCCGGAAAAATAGAGACTCATTTACAGAATGACCTCAAGAACAGTCAGATAAAAATGCACATTCGTATGGCGGAAAATGGAGAAAATGCCCGGCCTTTTACAGCAAAAGACCGACTGGAGGTTATGAAAAAGAAAAATCCGAACCTCGAATTATTGTATCGAACATTCGGATTGGAAATGAATTAATAGCTTCTGAAAAAAGGATCTACCCCACTATTTTAATTCTTTGTTTAGAGCAATCATCTTAATAGCAGTCACGGCAGCCTCATCACCCTTGTTTCCCAATACACCGCCAGCTCTGTCAATGGACTGCTGCATCGTATTGTTGGTTAAAAGACCAAAAATGAACGGAATTGGATACTTGATATTCAGATCTGCAAGACCCTGAGCAACACCGGAGCATATATATTCAAAATGAGGAGTGTCTCCACGTATCACACAGCCAAGAACAATAACGGCATCAACACCGGCTTTCTCTGCAAAAAGTTTTGCACCAAATATCAGCTCAAAACTGCCGGGTACCCAGCGTTGAATAATATTTTCAGGTGAAACGCCATTTTTGATCAAGGTGGATAATGCGCCTTCCAAAAGACTGGAAGTAATCTCATAGTTCCACTCAGCAACAACAATGCCGACCTTCATGGCTGAAGCGTCGGGCATTGTAGTCGGATCGTAATCCGATAAATTATGATATTTGGTAGCCAAATTAGTTCTTTATTTTAGCGCGTTCGATATACTTTTCTACTTCAAGACCTTCCTGAGACATTGGGTATTCTTTCTTGATCTGTTCGTATATTTTCAAAGCTTTGCTGTATTTGTTCAGGCTTTCATAAACGCGGGCCGCTTTCATCAAATAAATAGGAGCTAAAAGTTCATTGTTTGCTTCAGCCGCATCTTCGAAATAAGAAATTGATTTTTCAGGTTTTCCAAGTTCAACATAACAATCACCGATTGCACCTTGCAATGCAGGAGATACCATGATATCGTCTGAGTTGCTCTTTTTCAGGTAATCAATGGCTTTTTCATTGTCACCCATCGCTTTGTAGCATAATCCTGCATAAGCAGCAGCTAATTTAGCCGTTTTGGTAGCACTGTAGTCATCTATAATTCCTTCAAACCCGATAAATTCAGCACCATCACCTTGTAAAGCAACTTTGAAAGAATCCACTGCAAAATAACGTTCTCCCAGAAAAATCATTTGCTGAGCTTCTTTTTCCTTTGGTTTCAGGTAAGCCTGACGGAAAATAATGATACCGGCAACGACAAGTACAATTGCAGTTAATGCGATAAGGAGATTCTTTTGATTCTTTTCAATGAATTGTTCAGAGCGGCTTAATGCTTCATTCATTTTTTCCAGTTCTTCCTTTTCTTCAGGTTTGTTCGACATATCAATTAAGTCTTAGGTGTAAATGGTACTTTAAAATTTGGTTCACAAAAATACATTAATTGATTTGATTCCGAAAATTTATCCCTGTTTTTTTATACATTTGTGTGCAAATCATGGTATCAGCCCCCTTTATATGTATCTGTCAAATCTTTCCATCATCAATTTCAAAAATATTCAGGAAGCGCAACTTTCCTTTTCTCCCGGAATAAATTGTTTTTTCGGAAAAAACGGTGAAGGTAAAACCAACCTGCTGGATGCCATATACTACCTTTCATTCTGTAAAAGCCACTCCAATCCGGTTGATTCACAGAACATCATGCACGATACTGACTTTTTTGTCCTTCAGGCACTTTATATCGAAAAAGAGGTGCAGCAGGAAATTTATTGTGGCATGAAACGCAAACAGAAGAAAGTTTTCAAACGCAACAAGAAAGAATACGACCGACTTTCTGAACATATCGGACGCGTACCGCTTGTCCTGATTTCGCCATCTGATGAAGAACTGATCCGGGAAGGCAGTGATGAAAGGAGACGTTTTATGGATATGGTCATTTCACAATACGACCACGTCTATATGGATGCCCTCATGAGCTATAATAAAACACTTCAGCAGCGGAATGCCATGCTGAAAAACGAAGACATTCAGGATGAGTCTCTTTGGGACATGTACGAGGAATTAATGGCCTCGGATGCAACTATTGTTTATCAGAAAAGGGTGGATTTTATTAAAGCTTTCACACCTGTTTTTGAAAGCTTTTATCAGAGAATTTCCGGTGGCAGAGAACATATTTGCTTAAATTATTCTTCCCATCTTTCCGAAGGAGATCTTGTAAAAAAGCTTCGCGACAGCAGGAAGCGTGACCTGATATTGGGTTATTCGACAGTAGGTATCCATAAAGACGACCTTATAATGGAACTGGACGGATATCCCATTAAAAGAGTCGGCTCGCAGGGTCAAAACAAGAGTTACCTGATAGCTCTCAAGCTTGCTCAGTTTGATTTTCTCAAGAATGCCGGGGGCAAAACGCCTATCCTACTGCTGGATGATTTATTCGACAAACTCGACGCAACGCGTGTGGAACGCATTATCAATCTGGTTGCAGGTAATGAATTCGGGCAAATATTTATCACAGATACCAACAGGGAAAATGCAGATCACCTGCTACAACGTACCGGCGAAGATTATCGCATCTTTTTCGTGGAAAACGGTCACATAGAAGCCAGGGAATCATGAGAAGAAGAAATACTCAAAGCATTCAGGAGATTCTGGAAGAATCACTGAAAAGTATGCACATTGATGGAAAAATATATGAAACGCGTCTGATGAATGCCTTTCCGGAAATGGTAGGTTCCGGCATTGCCGCCCACACCAAAAATATTTACATCAGCAGGGGAACATTGTACGTCCAGATGGACTCTGCAGTTATTCGAAATGAACTTCAGATGATGCGTCAAAGCCTCATCGATCACCTTAACAAGCAAGTGGGGCACGAGACTATTAAGGACATCATCTTCCGATGAAATGTTTCAAAGAAAGAGAACCCCAAAAGTTGGACAAAAACTTTTGAGGTTCTCTTTATATTTAATTTTATTTAGTTGATTACACTATGCTTATTCGTGCGGGTAATCACCTCCACTGCCTTGGTCAGGGCCACATCATCCTCCTGATAAATCTTCCAGAAAGCATCCTCATCAAGCATCGCTCTGGCTACAAAAGCCTTTATATTTGACAGAACAATCGGAAAAGACTTTTCTATAAAGGACAACCTGCCTCGCACGCCTTTGCTTTCAGAATAGGCAATAAACATAGGTATCAGGTCCTGCTCATCCAGATAAGATGACAATTTATTCGGAGTATTATATAGTCGAAGTGAATCCCTGTGGTTATCGGTATATTGAAAAGAGAAACTATTGATCAGACCATTGGTTGCTACTTTATTATACCATGCAGTCACACCTGTTGTATCCAAAGGAATGAAAAAGTCAGGTATAATACCACCGCCGCCATAAACAGTTCTACCACCGGCTGTTTCAAACTTTTCTTTCTTGTTCACCTGAATGCTGTCTTTTGAACCGAATTCTCCGCTCATATAACGATTCAGGATATCTTGCTGATAATTTGCATCTTCTCCATTTTTATAAGGCTTTTGAATACATCTTCCTGAAGGAATGTAAAATCGGGCAATAGTAAGACGTACTGCCGATCCGTCACGGAAAGGTATTTCATTCTGAACAAGACCTTTACCAAAAGAACGACGTCCAACGACATAGCCACGATCGTTATCCTGTATGGCTCCTGCCAGTATCTCGCTGGAAGAGGCAGACCATTCATCCGTCAGTATAACCAAAGGACAAGATTGGAAGGATCCATTACCGGTCGAATAAACCTCTTCTCTAGGATAAGCCTTTCCCTGGGTATAAAGAATTAATCTGTTTTTGGGAAGAAATTCATTGGCTATATTTAAGGCCGGCTCCATCAATCCACCTGGATTGCCCCGAACATCAATAATGAATTTGGTACATCTTTGTTTCTTTAGATAAGCCATTGCTTGAAGAAACTCAGTATGAGCATTACGTCCAAAATTTCCGATCTTAATATATCCAATTTCTCTACCGATTTTGTAACGTGCATCGACACTATATAAAGGTATATCGTCACGAGAAACGGTATAGGTCAATGTTTTGGATGGTTTATTCCGAAGAATGGTGACCTTGACTTTTGTGCCCTTCGTCCCACGAAGCGTTTTCATGATTATATCATTCGTAACGGATTTTCCAACAAACGATTTTCCGTCAATCTTGACGATACAATCACCGGCCAACAATCCAACTCTGGCTGAAGGTCCTCCTTTAACAACAGAAACAACACGAATAGTATCATCGTAAATGTTGAATTGTACGCCAATACCACTGAAACTGCCTTCGATCACCTCATTGGCTGAAATACGTTCTTCAGCTGAGATATATACTGAATGTGGATCTAGTTCTCCAAGAATTTTTGGCATCAGATCTTCCACAATTTTTTTCTGGTCTACGCTATCCACGTATTTACTATCAATCAGAGACATCAATGCCTCCACCTTGCTCATATATGGATTATTGGCGTTTCCAATAAGAGAATGCTGAGACATAAGCGTCCCAATGAAAAGACCGGCCACAATACAAGCAGCCATACCTAGGGGTATCCAGACTTTTCCTTTATTATTCAATTCCATCTGATAATTTATTTTTATCACAAAACACAATTTCTATTCCTGCACGATTAAGGAGATTCAAACCATCTTCCAAATGATAAGGCTCACCGTAAACAACTCTAAGAATGCCAGCCTGAATGATCAACTTAGCGCATTCAATACATGGTGATGCCGTTACATAAAGGGTAGCTCCGGCACTGCTGTTGAAGGAACGTGCTACTTTGGTAATGGCATTGGCTTCTGCATGGAGCACATAAGGTTTGGTCACATTGGAATCGTCTTCACAAATATTTTCAAAACCAGAAGGGGTGCCGTTGTAGCCGTCTGAGATAATCATTTTATCCTTGACTAAAAGTGCACCTACTTGCCTGCGCTTACAATACGAATTTTCAGCCCAGATGAGCGCCATTCGCATGAAACGTTTGTCTAGACTGGTTTGTTTATCAGATGTTATATTCATCTATTATGACTATTTTATAATTCCGTTTCTTCTTAAAAGTGCTTCAATGCCTGGTTCCTGTCCTCTAAATCGCTTATAAAGCTGCATAGGAGGTTCTGTGCCACCTCTGGAAAGAATATTCTTCCGAAAGGATTCAGCTGCTTCGGTATCAAATATTTTATTTCTGGTTAAATAGGCATACGCATCAGCATCCAGAACTTCTGCCCATTTGTAACTGTAGTACCCAGCAGCATAACCACCGGCAAAAATATGATTGAACGTGGTGCTCATCATACAATCAACAGGTTGTGGCAGGACAACGACCTTTTTAAAAGCTTCACGTTCGAATTCATAGGGATCACCATTAAAATCAGAAGTCAGGCTATGCCATGCCATATCCAGATAGGCAAAGCTCATCTGACGCATGCTAGCGTAAGCAACATTGAAATTTTCAGCATCCTTTATCTTTTGCACTAACTCGTATGGGATTTTCTCCCCGGTTTGATAATGTACAGCAAACTCATCCAGGAATTCTTTTTCGGAAGCCCAGTTTTCCATCACTTGGGAAGGTAGTTCTACAAAATCCCGGTAAACATTGGTTCCCGATTGACTGCGATAGTTGACATCAGACAAAATACCATGCAATGCGTGACCAAATTCGTGTAGAAACGTCGTCACTTCATCGTAAGTCAGTAAAGAGGGTTTGGTATCGGTAGGACTGGTAAAGTTCATCGTTATACTGACATGAGGACGATGATCCTTACCATTCAGACGGTACTGTGGATTGATATCACTCATCCAAGCACCAGCTCTTTTAGTATTTCTGGGGTGAAAGTCGGTATATAAAACGGCCAGATAACTGCCATCTTTATCAAAAACTTCCCAAGCCTCTACAGCTTTGTTCCAGGTTGGGATCTTCGGATTTCTTTTAAATGTCAAGCCATATAGTTTGGTAGCCAAACCGAATACGCCTTTTTGAACATTTTCCAGTTTAAAATAAGGACGTAGCATTTCATCGTTTATGTCGAACTGGGCACTTTTCAGTTTTTCAGAATAATAAGCCCAATCCCAAGGTTCTATTTTAATGTTCTTGCCTTCCAATCCGATGGCAAAACCCTGCACGGCAGCGACTTCTTCTTTTGCTACAGGCATATAAGCTTCTGACAATTTATCCAACAAGTTATAGACAGCCTCGGGTGTTTCAGCCATTCTACGATGCGTGGCAAAAGAAGCATACGTTGGCTTGCCCAGCAAATTAGCAATCTGGCGCCTGCAATTCACAATTTCGGTGATGATCGGAGCATTGTTGAACTCACCTGAAGTGGCAAGTGTCATTTTTGCGCGATACATTTCCTGACGCAAATCTCGGTTATCGGCATATTGCATAAAAGGAGAAAAACTGGGTGCTGACAAATTAAACAACCATCCTTCTTTTCCTTTTTCCTTCGCTTTCATTGCAGCGGCGGTCAGAACATCATCGGGCAGACCTTTCAAAAGGGATTTGTCTGTAATGATCTTCTCGTATTGATTGGTTGCCCTAAGTGCATTTTGCTGAAATGTTTCACCCAGTGCACTCAGTTTAACGCTCAGTTCGCGGTATTTTTCACGGTCTGCCCCTTGAAGTGCAGCACCGCTTAACATGAATTCCTCGTACGTATCCTCCAGCAGTTTTTTCTGATCAGCTTCAAGTGATAAGCTTTCACGCTGGTCATAGACCTTTTTGATGCGTGCAAAAAGCGCCTCATTCAGATTAATTTTATTGGAATGTTCCGTATACATAACCGTAATCGTGGAAGACAAGGCCATTAACTCATCCGTACTTTCCGTTTCTGTGAGTGTATAAAAAACCGCGGCCACATCGTGAAGCAAATTGCCTGAATGTTCCAAAGCCAATAAGGTATTTTCAAAAGTCGGAACTTTTTTATCGTCGACAATTTTCTGAATTTCCTGATCTTGAATTGCAAACCCTTTTTCGAAGGCAGGCATAAAGTATTCCAATTTAATCTTGTCGAAAGGAAGCGTCTCGTGAGGTGTCTTATAGCTTGAGAAAAATGGATTTGCTGCTTCAATGCCACTTCCAACCAACATAACTGTCATAATGATCAAACGAATTAATTTCATATTATACTATCAATAAATCTCTATTCTCGGAATAAAGTGAGTTTATGGTATCAGAAAGTAGTGCCAGATAATTGGAAAGAAAAACAGGGCAATTCCGCAACAGATACAATAAGGATTTCGTATCAATATTTAACGTGTTACAGACTCCTTTCGCTGTCAAATCAAATAAAAATTGGCGATCGTCACCAAAAAGTCCGGTATAGGACAACAATGCAGGCGCTTTAATGACCTGTTCACTGCCTTTTGATTTCACGTTTACAGACCCCTTCAACAAATAGACAAGTCCTTTAGCTTCCATCTGACGGTCAAACACGACTTCCCCAGGCTGAAAATTTTCAAAGTCCAAATTGATCTTTGGTATCAATGAAAACAAATCATCCTTTTCAACAACCTTAAAAAGAGGCAATTGTAAAAACAGTTCAAAGGTTGACATCTGTTTTTTTTAATTATTCATTAACCGGGTAAAACCCTTGAAAAATTAGCGCGAATTTACATATTTATCTAGACAAACTGATTACATTTGCAAAAAAAAGTGATGGGTTTTGATATTAAAGAAATAGCAAGTGCCTTTGTCGTATTATTCGCCATTATCGATATCACAGGTTCTATTCCGATCATCGTTGACCTTAAACAAAGAAAAGGCAACGTTAAGGCCGGCAAAGTCAGTTTTGTTTCATTTTTTACATTGGTCGTCTTCCTTTTTGTAGGTGAAGGGCTGCTTAATCTTTTTGGAGTAAATCTTTCATCATTCGCAGTCGCCGGTTCCATCGTTATCTTTGTGCTGGCAGCGGAAATGACTTTTGACGTACGAATTTTCAAAGATGAAAGTCCTTCTGAAGCCTCATTCATTGTACCACTGGTTTTCCCCTTGATAGCTGGAGCAGGTTCTTTTACCACCTTGCTTTCCTTGCGGGCAGAATACGAAATCCTTAATATTCTCATCGCTGTAGCTCTGAATATGATCTTTGTCTATTTCGTACTCAGATCGACAGGCAAGATTGAAAAGATTTTGGGAAAAGGTGGTCTCTATATTTTACGTAAATTCTTTGGTATCATATTACTGGCCATTGCTGTCAAACTTTTTACCAGCAACCTGGATCCGCTCTTGAACCAGTTGTCGATTGCTAAAAACACAGAAGCTATCCGACAAATTCTGGAAACAATATATCCCCGTTAAAATAATTTGAATTTGTTCCAGGCCACATTCTTTCTTTTCTCAATTAGAATACTTACATTCGTTTCTCTAATTAACCAAAAAGTCCATGAGCTACCTGAAATTCGACAAAACCCTCATGATAAATCTGGAGCAATCTCTTACAAAAGAGACTCTTCGTACAAATAAATCCGGAGCATATAGCTATACCACCATCGTTGATTGCAACACCAGGAAGTACCACGGTTTATTGGTCCTACCTTTGCCTGAGCTTGACGGTGACAACCATGTTCTGATGTCTTCCCTGGATGCAACTGTCATTCAGCATGGCGCAGAATTCAATCTTGGCATTCACAAATACCCCGGAGACAATTACAGCCCGAAAGGTCATAAATACATCCGTGAATATGAATGTGACTCAACACCTTCCACCATCTATAGGGTTGGTGGGGTCATCCTATCACGTGAACTGATCTTCGTATCATACGAAAACAGATTGTTGATCAAATATACCCTGATTGAAGCACACTCACCTACACGTCTGCAGTTTAAGCCATTTCTGGCATTTCGAAATGCAAACGCACTTTGTCACGAAAACCAGGTCATCAATAAGAACTATGAAATCATAGAAAATGGTATCAAAATGTGTCTGTATCCGGGTTATCCAGAATTAAACCTACAGATTTCCCACAAAAATGACTTTACGTACAAACCAGACTGGTACAAAGACATTGAATATATGAAAGAGCAAGAGCGGGGATACGAATACAAAGAAGATCTTTTTGTTCCCGGCACTTTTGAGTTGCCCATCAAGAAAGGAGAAAGCATCTTCTTTTCCATTGGCACCTCACCTCTTTCCCCCCGCAGCATGAAGCACCAGTTTGAGAAGGAAACGGTCACCAGAATTCCAAGAAATAGCTTTACCAATTGCCTGAAAAGTTCAGCATATCAATTATACATTAAACGAGAAGACGGTCAACGGTATATTCTGGCCGGTTATCCCTGGTTTAAATGTCGCGCCAGAGATTTTTTCATTTCGCTTCCTGGTTTTACAATAGCCGCTAAAAATCCAGGTCTGTTTGAAGCCATCATGATAACAGGTGAAAAAGCAGTCCGAAACTTTATAGAAAATAAGCCCCTCGATTGTGACATCACAGAAATGGACGCACCGGATATTTTACTTTGGTACATCTGGTCCATTCAGGAATACTCAAAATTTTTCGGCATCAATGATTGTGCACAAAAATACGGAGAAGTGGTCTTTGAAGTCCTTGAATTCATCCGGAATCAAAGACATGAAAATCTGTTACTACATAAAAACGGCCTTTTATACACCAACGGCACCGAGAAACCGGTTAGTTGGATGAATTCTGTACAATATGGCAAGCCACTCGTACCCAGAACCGGTTATCTGGTCGAATTCAATGCGCTTTGGTATAATGACCTCCTTTTTGGGGTAGAATTGGCTGCCAGTTTAAACAAAGACCATCTGCTCAATATTTATAATTCGGAAGCCGAAAAGACCGGCAAATCTTTTGTCACAACCTTTTACAACAAATATGGGTATCTCTTTGATTATGTTAGCGACAACCATCAGGACTGGAGCGTAAGGCCCAATCAGATTTTCGCCGTTTCTCTGGAATATTCCCCATTGAATCGTGATCAGAAAAAGTCTGTCCTTGATTTTGTCACCAAAGAATTATTAACGCCAAAAGGCCTGCGAACGCTGAGTCCGAAAAGTGCTGGCTACAACCCCATTTTTGAAGGAAATGAAGATCAGCGCGAAGGAGCCTATCACAATGGGACAGCATGGCCATGGCTTATAGGACCTTATTTAGAAGGCTATCTCAAAATATATAAAAACAGCGGAATCAGCTTAGCTCAACGTGTTATATATGGTTTTGAAGAAGAGTTCAACGAAAGAGGTATCGGTACCATTTCCGAACTTTTTGACGGCAATCCGCCCTATCGTGGACGCGGAGGCATTACTTTTGCTATGAACGTTGCCGAGATTCTGAGAATACAAAGAATAGTGAAAAACATGATTAATACCGAGGAACTATGAAAGCCTTAATGTTTGGATGGGAATTCCCGCCCCACATTCTGGGAGGATTAGGTACTGCCAGTTATGGCCTTACAAAAGGGATGTCCCTGCAAAAAGATCTGGACATCCTTTTTGTCATACCAAAACCGCACGGAGACGAAGACCAGAGCTTTCTTAAAATCATTGGCGCATGCAATACCCCTGTTGTTTATCAGGATGTGTCACCAGAATTATTAAAAGAACGACTGGGAAATACCATGAGCCCACAGGACTATTATGATTTGCGTGAACATATCTATGCCGATTTCAGGTATTTGTACACCAACGACATCGGATGCATCGAATTCTCAGGAAAATACCCCGACAACCTGCTGGAAGAAATCAATAACTATTCCATTTGTGCAGGTGTCATCGCCAGAAAAGAAGAATTTGACGTAATACATTCACACGACTGGCTAACCTACCCTGCAGGCATCCATGCTAAAAATGTAAGTGGAAAACCTTTGGTCTTACATGTGCATGCAACCGATTTTGACAGAAGCCGCGGAAAGGTCAATCCGCAGGTCTACAGCATTGAAAAAAACGGAATGGACTACGCAGACCACATCCTGTGTGTCAGTAACCTGACCCGCGAAACGGTCATCAACAAATATCACCAGAACCCTACCAAGGTTACAACAGTGCACAATGCGGTAGAACCCGTTAGCCAGGAAATCCTTGATATCGTTCCCATCCGCAATATCAACGACAAGATCGTCACTTTTCTGGGTCGCATCACCATGCAAAAAGGTCCTGAATATTTTGTAGAAGCAGCAGCCAAAGTGTTGCAGAAAAACACCCATGTACATTTTGTGATGGCCGGAAACGGTGACATGATGGAAGCCATGATCAAGCTGGCAGCCAAACGTGGCATTTCTGACAGATTTCACTTTCCGGGTTTTCTCAAGGGTAATCAAGTCTACGAGCTTTTGAAATCCAGCGATGTCTATATCATGCCGTCTGTATCTGAACCCTTTGGCATTTCGCCTTTGGAAGCTATGCAAGTGGGCGTACCAACCATCATATCCAAACAGTCCGGATGTGCTGAAATCCTGGACAATGCCATCAAAGTAGACTATTGGGACATTGAAGCCATGGCTGATGCCATCTATTCCATCATCAGCTATCCGGCCATGTATAATTTCCTAAAAACCGAAGGCAAAATCGAAGTCGATGAGATAAAATGGGAATATGCCGGTAAAAAAGTCCGGAAGATTTACAATCGAGTTTGCGGTCGTTAATTTTTGAAAAAATATTATAACCTCATTATATATGAAGACTATTTGCTTCTATTTTCAGATTCACCAACCTTTTCGACTGAGAAAATACCGATTTTTCGATATTGGTGCTGAACATTATTATTACGACGATTTCAACAACGAAAGCATTCTTCAGAGAGTTGCAGCTAATTCCTTTTTGCCTGCCAATCAAATCATTCTTGAAATGATTGAAGCCAACAAAGGCAAATTCAAGGTTGCATTTTCTATATCCGGAGTAGCTCTGGACCAATTGGAAATGCATGCACCTGAAGTCATTGACAGCTTTCGGCAACTTGCCAAGACCAATTGTGTGGAATTTTTGTCGGAGACATACGCACACTCACTTTGCAGTCTCAAAGACCCCGAAGAATTTAAGACACAGGTCGAATTGCACAGCAAACGCATTGAAAGTCTATTTGGTAAAAAGCCAAAAGCATTCAGAAACACAGAGTTGATCTATTCTGATGAACTGGGAAGCCTGCTTGCCGAAATGGGATATAAGACCATTCTGACTGAAGGTGCCAGGCATGTTTTGGGCTGGAAAAGTCCCAACTTTGTCTATCAGTGCGCCAGCAATCCCAATGTCAAACTATTGCTTAAAAACAGCAAACTGAGTGATGATATCACTTTTCGTTTTTCGGATCATCACTGGAATGAATATCCGTTGACAGCTGACAAGTTTATTGACTGGATTGATCAGATTCCTGAAAACGAACCTTTGGTCAATCTTTTCATGAATTACGAAACTTTTGGGAACCTTCAATCCAAAGAAAGCGGTATTTTTGAATTCCTGAAGGCGTTGCCTTATTTTGCAGCGCAAAAAGGGATTACCTTCTCTACTCCTTCTGAAGTGGTATCCAAATTAAAACCCGTAGAACCACTTTCCGTCCCTTATCCTATCTCATGGGCAGACGAGGAACGTGACGTCAGTGCATGGCTTGGAAATACACTACAAAACGAAGCTTTCGATAAGATATACAGTATTGGTAAACGGGTGCGGATGATTAAAGACAGAAGTATCCAACAGGACTGGTTATATCTGCAATCGAGTGACCACTTCTTTTACATGAGCACCAAACGCGCCTCTGACGGTGCAGTTCATCAACATTTTAGTCCGTATGAATCTCCTTACGAAGCTTTCACCAATTATATGAATGTGCTGAGTGATTTCATGGGCAGGGTTCGGGCACAATTTCCATCGACAGTGGATGATGAGGAATTGAATTCTCTGCTGACGACTATTCAGAATCAGGAAATAACCATTGAAAAGCTGGAAGAAGAAAATAAGACGTTGAGGGCGAAGAGGGCGAAGGTGGAAAATAAGTAACAACGCTTCCATCTGATAGCGGCATAACTTCCGGCTCACTATTCCTTACTTGTTAACGTACCTCTCCGGCACAAAAATCTAGTCTCAGAGAGCCTTCGATATTTTGTATTGCCGGAATCGGTACGTTCACTGCGCTCAGCCGTCGAAGTCGCCGTCAGTCATACCGCTATCCTCTGTCCGCTTATCTGATCGTTGTTGAATTTGCCGAATGTGTTACCAAAGTGGAGCTCAGGTGATTCTAAACTTTGGATAGGAGACCCTTTTATGAAAATAAAATTTATTGAATATCAATAGCTTTCATTTTCGTAATGTCAAAAGTTATTATTTTATCTCCAACATTTATAGTAATGATTTCGGGTGTCTGCCAACTGATTAAATCAATATTTGGATAATCATAATCCAGCCCTAACTTTTCAGAAGGAATTGTAAAACGATTCTCCAATCTCACAATACCATCACCAATAATTTGAATTTTTTCTATGTGAAAAGATCGTGTTTCTTCACTTGATGAAAAAAGCAAACGGTAGTAACCATATTTACCCGCTTTGTCTGTAAATGGGTTACCTATCTTTATACTATCTATATATAGATAAATCCCTTCAGGAACAATACATGAATCAGTATGTAAAAAGATAGTGTCTCTTAGGTGACTACCAGACAGTTTAACAGTCTCCGGTTTTGGAATTACAGCATTTCTTTTACATCCATAAATAGCAAGTAAAATGAATAGTAGAAATACTATTTGTACTTTGAATAATTTATTAGTTCCCAATTTTTTTATCTGTATCATAATATGCTTTATTAAATTGATCACTATAATATTGATCTGTAATCTTACTTAACATAGCGTCATAAATTTGCAGGTTTATGAAATAAAGATAAGACTTCTCGGTTAATCGTCAAAGGAGTTCAGATATTCATTACACTATATTTCAATGCATTGAACGCTGTTCCAGGGTCGACAAATCACCATTGGTTTATACCTTTAGGTTAGATTCAAACTAATCCATCTTCTTCATAACCGTTTCGATGGCTGAGAAAAAAATAGAAGATACTTCTTTGCACTGAGGTTCTTTAGAAGCGCTTTCCTCAATCAATTTCTTAAAATCAGTGTACTGGTATTTAATATCAGATGTTCCTTGCTCTTTAAAATAAAGCTCATAACCCAATATTTGGGCATACAGCTCAAGCATTTGTTTGTCTTTCTGAAAAAAAACAAGGACATACAACGGATTATTTATCATAAAATCCTGACAGCTGTTACCAAGCATCTCAGCCACAGCGCCGTCTGATTCTTTGTATATTCGATTCATGACAAAGAAATAGAATGGACGTCTATAGTCTTTTTCTTTAATTCTACCTAGAGAATCCAAAAGATTCATAGTAATAGAATCATCCGTCAATTTATATTTACCCTCATAGTATACCAATACCATCGAATCAATATCGGATTGTTTTAAAAGATCATTCTTTTCCATATCTGACATATCTTCCCAATAAACATAAGTTTGAAGATTAGCAGTTGGTGTTGTAGGCTTCTGATGCCCTGAGTTGCAAGAACTGAATAAAGCACACAATAAAATAATTAAAGCTTTTGTTTTCATAACGTTTTTGATTACACCATTTTCTCAAATCTGTGAAGTAATTATACCAATAATCCACCTCGGATTGTATGTCTTTATATGGCATTAATTAGTAGAATAAAAACATCATTTTAAATAGTGGGTAAATATGCAACATATAATCTAACAATTTGAGTTCATCTTCAACTCTTTGATGTTGTTCCGATTGTTCAATACCTGGATCAATTATATTTGTATTAAGGATTGTAGCCTTATGCAAATCATACTGAGGTGAAATGCCGGGCAGCCGCCACCCCGGATACGCTTCGTTGAGCTGTTTTTAATCAATTGATTCCACTATCCAGTATACTACACGGATTGGTTCTTATGAATCAAAAAATAGGCAGCATCTACAACGATCAGAAAAGGGAACAGTGGATAGCGGCATGACTGACGGCGACTTCGACGGCCGAGCGCAGTGAACGTACCGACTCCGGCAATACAAAATATCGAAGGCACTTTGTGACTAGATTTTTGTGCCGGAAAGGCACGTTCATAAGCAAGGACTAGTGAGCCGGAAGTTATGTCGCTATCCACTGGTAGCGCAGTAAAAAAAAAAGATTGTCCTTTTGAGACAACCTTTTTAAGTATATAAGAAAATGTATTACTTTACTTCGATTTAGTATAAATCACCTCCAACTTCATCGGTTGATGTGGATGATTCCAAGCCTTTATTTTGACAGCAGCTGGGGTGATAACATGATCTACACGGACATTATCAGCGTCCGCATTCTGAACAACGTTAACCGGTATCAGAATCATATCGGTAAAAGGCTTAAAGTCCTGAAGGGCTGTTGCACCGACTGTACCGTCCATCTTATGAATCATTGCCTGAGCATAGATGGATAAATCAAAAACGTAATTCTGATCTGCGGTAACATAACTGGCAACAAAGGAATGAATGCCATCGTTTAATTCGTAATTCTTAAAGAATTGCTGGGCGTCGGCTTTGTTTAGAAGCAATAAAGATGCAGGAGGACTCAAGGCATATTTACTATCTTCGTCCAATTGAGCTGCAGATATCGTCAAACGAAGACCGCTGACTTTTTTACCGGAGAGCATACCCGAATCTTTTACAAAGATTTCTTTGGGAATGTTTACTTCTGTAAACATACCACCTGGTGCATAAATATAATCCAGGCTATCTGATGGAAGTTGTTTAGCATAATAGGAAATATCCGGATGTTCCACCCTGTTGATTTGCTTGACTTCCTTGTTGATGGGGAAATAAGCGCCACCTATTACCAAAGAGTCTCTTAATCCGTTGGTCTTATTCTTTAACCAAGTGTCAAAGCAAAGCTCAATTTCAGCATTTGTAGCGTATAGAATACTTCCATTTCCATAATCGGTGGTAACATAGATTCCATTAAAATAGTTCTGAAAAGCCTGTGGGTCTTTAAAATATTCGGGGTGTAACCTGGAATCAATCAGGAATCTCTGGGCAAACTCTTTGCTGACGGGTATTTTAACAGCAGGCGTATACGAATCAAGCGCTCTAACTGAATCGGTCGAAAAAACGTCTCCAGTAGTGAACGAACCTTCAGCTATCAGCTTGGATTTGCTACAATAATCGTCGACATTCGTGTTGGAAAAATAGGTATTATTGATATCCAACTTCTTCTTGTCCAATTCAAACACATTTAAGTGATGGACTTGCGTAGAGTCACCAAACCAACTGCTGTAAAATAAATAAATGTAAGCTGAATCAATTTGTTTGACGTCATCCGGAAAAGAGAAATCTCTGGCGCAATAGAGTTGAGCCATAAAATCCGACTTGGTGGTACCGTAGGTCGGATCGGTAAATTCACCGAGGGCGGCCACCGAATTTCTCAAAAAAACAGAATCAAGAAAAACTGTTTTCGATTGGACTGCAACGGTATCGTAGGTCACTGATATTTTATCATTGTTTGGCTGAATGGCCAATCCTAAAACATTTTGATCGTTACAAGAGGAAAGTGCAGCAATCATAAATAAACCGCACAGAGACAGTAAGAAGTTTTTAATCATTGGTAAACAGAATCATTGTTCCAAAATCTGGTTGTAAAACTCATTAAAAGATTCAATGTAGACATCTGGGCTCTGATAGGGCAAGAACATTGTACCGGAAGCCTCAACAGCATCCTTTAACTGTGGATCCATTTCCGGACTTCCCTGAATAATGGCATCGGAAAATCGGAAAGCCAATTTATTCAACGAAACAAAGTCGATATCACCATCAATGTCCACTAAATCTGCATCTTCAACACCATCTATCATCAATTTTCTAGAGAAAATAGAGCGAAATGGCTGCTCGAAAGCATTATCATAGGACGAAAAAACGACTTTTGTATTTTTAAAACAAGGATCATCGGCAAACGCACGTTTTATATAGAGCGGCGCAAGTGCGGTCATCCATCCATGGCAATGCACAATATCCGGAACCCATCTCAATTTTCTGACAGTCTCAATGACTCCGCGTACAAAAAAAATACTGCGTTCATCGTTGTCTTCAAACTCCACTCCATTATCGTCAGCAACCGTATTCTTTCGTTTAAAATAATCATCATTGTCAATAAAATAGACCTGCATACGTGCAGACTGAATTGAGGCAACTTTAATGATGAGGGGATAGTCGTTATCGTCGATGATCAGATTCATGCCGGAAAGACGAATGACTTCGTGCAATTGATTTCTACGTTCATTGATATTACCAAACTTTGGCATAAACGTACGAATTTCCTTTCCTTTTTCCTGGATCCCTTGAGGGAGATCACGACAGATTGTAGCAATTTCTGATTCGGGTAGATATGGAAAAATTTCTTGACTAATAAATAGAACCTTGGTGGTCTTCATACTTAACTACTTCACGTAAAAATTTAGATACAAAGATATAAAAAATAATGTTTGTATTTGCAAGTATTTCGTGGATTGTTTCGTTTATTGACAAATATTTGCTTTTTTTGCAGCCTTTTTCGTATGCATAAAAAAAGCATTTTCTGAAGTAAAAAAACAGCTCAAACTAAAGTTATGAAAATACTATATACCATTTCTGAACTTCAACGCATCGTCCTGTCAGCCAAGGCTGAAGGTAAGAAAGTAGGCTTAGTGCCAACCATGGGTGCATTACACTCCGGGCATGTATCCCTTGTCGAACTTTGCGTCAGCGAAAACGACCTTTGTGTGGTTAGCGACTTTGTAAATCCAACACAATTTAACGATAAGAACGATCTGATTAACTATCCACGCACCCCGGATGAAGACGAAAAGCTCTTGGAAAAGGCAGGATGTCACTATGTTTTCATGCCTTCCGTCGAAGAAATGTATCCGGAACCCGACAATCGCATCTTTAGTTTTGGAACATTGGAGACTGTCATGGAAGGACGTTTTAGACCAGGTCACTTTAACGGTGTGGCTCAAATTGTCAGTAAACTTTTTTACGCTGCCCTCCCCGACCGTGCCTATTTTGGTCAAAAAGACTTTCAGCAACTGGCCATCATTCGTGAAATGACCAAACAACTGAATTTAAACATAGAAATCAAAGCCTGCCCCATCATTCGCGAAGCCGATGGATTGGCTATGAGCAGCAGAAACAGGCGTCTTACACAGAAAGAGCGCGAAAAAGCCCCGGAAATAGCACAGTATTTATCCAAAAGTCTTAACTTTGTCTCAAATAAAAGCGTACAAGAAACGCTAGAGTATATAAAAACCAGCTTTTCATTGGATTCCGTTTTCAAACTGGATTACTTTGAAATCGTTGATGGAAATACCCTCCAACCTGTTGCCGACTGGAAAGATTCAAATTATATAGTCGGATGTATTGCTGTATATTGCGGACCAATTAGACTTATTGATAACATTGTTTACAAACAAAATGCTGATTGAAGTATTAAAATCCAAGATTCACCGGGCGCGAGTAACTGAAGCCAATCTGAATTATGTAGGTAGCATCACCATAGATGAAGATCTGATGGATGGAGCCAACATTATCGCTAATGAGAAAGTGCACATCGTTGACAACAATAATGGTGAACGCTTTGAAACATACGTCATTAAAGGTGAACGTGGCTCTGGTGTCATCTGCCTGAATGGAGCTGCTGCACGAAAAGTACAACCCGGTGACATCGTTATTATCATGTCTTATGCTACCATGGACTTTGAAGAGGCCAAGGCGTTTAAGCCATCCATCATTTTCCCTGATTCTCAAACAAATAAAATCATTTAAAGTACCGGTGCGTGTCCGGAATGCCCTTTCCATAGACGCACGGGCTTTCTAAGAATACGCATATCATGTCTTTAAACCGTTCAAAACTACTTTTTTGTTTTTTACTTTCAGGACTTATTTCCTGCGGACAAGACGCCATACCCCAAACCGCCAAAAAAGCTACTCAATCTCCACTGGTTGAGTCAGGCCGTGTCTCGTCGTCCGAATTTGACCTTCCCTTGCATCTGAGTCCCGTACTGAGCGGAGGCTTTGGTGAGCTTCGCTACAATCACTTTCATTCCGGTATAGATTTCAAAACGCAGCAAGGTGTGGGCTATCCGATTTACGCCGTAGCCGACGGTTGGGTTTCACGCATCCGGATCAGCAACTACGGATTCGGATATGCATTGTACATAGACCACCCAAACGGTTTTACCACTGTTTATGGTCATTTGCAGAAATTCGCCCCTAACATAGCCGGATTTGCAAAAAAATCACAATACGAGTTGGAAAATTACGAAGTGGACACCTTATTAAAGCCCGGAGTAATACCGGTGAAGCGAGGTCAAATCGTAGCATACAGTGGAAATGCAGGTATCTCTGCAGCACCACATTTACACTTCGAGATCAGAGATACGAAGTCGGAAGAAACCATAGACCCACTGCTTTGGTACTCCAACCGAATCAAAGACACCACACCTCCCCAATTTAAAAAAATTGCCCTTTACGCCCCACAAGGCGAAGGAGTGCTGAACTCTGGTGCCGAAAAATGCATACTCACACCAGTTAAAAACAAACAAGGTGTCTGGGTACTGAATAGTACGTTTCCAACAGCCTGGGGTAAAGTCGGACTAGGAATGAACGCTTACGATTATATGGATGGGACTTCCAACAGCTATGGCATTTGCAACATCAGCCTGTATTTGGAGAACGAACTGATTTTTCAACAAGATATGTCCCGCTTTTCGTTCGATCAAACGCGTTATATCAACGCCCTGACAGACTATGAACTCCGTCAGAAAAATGGCACCTGGATCATGAAATCCTTTCTGGAACCGGAAAATAAGTTAAAAATATATCTGACTGCCAAAAACAGAGGTTATATTGACATTCATGAAGAAAAGGCTTATCACCTGCGGTATGAAATTAAGGATAGAGCAGGTAATGTGTCCGAAATACGTTTTGAGGTTCGAGGACAGAAAAACAACATTCCTGTCTTAAAAAAAGGGAAGCATTTTTTTGAAGCCTGGCTACCCAATCAATTTTCCAATGCCGATATCCATTTGGATTTCCCAGCAGGTACATTCTACAACAGTATTGATTTTCAATACGAACAAAAAACCTCCGAGGGCTATTCCGACGTTTATGAATTACACCATTCAAGTACACCGATGAATCAGTTTATTCCTGCCAAATTCAGGATACAAAAAGATTTGCACCCTAAAAAAGATCAATATTATCTGGCCAAAAAAGACGAATACGGGCATTTTAAGTATGTGGGTGGTACTTATTCCAAAGGCTGGATGGAAGCAAAAATACGTGATCTGGGAGATTATACCGTTCTGGCAGATACTGTCCCACCAAAAATCGTGGGCCTAAATCTTGAAAATGCGGTAAAAAATCGCTTATTTCGCATTCGCATTAGCGATGAAGTCTCGGGTGTCAAAACCTGGCGCGGCACCATTGACGGAGCATGGATATTGTTCGAATTTGACTGCAAGACCTCACAACTGAGCTATTATTTTGACGACAGCCGCCTGTCCAAAGGGACCCTACACAAACTCGTTCTTGTTGTCAAGGACGCATGTGGAAACGAAAGCTGTCTGGAACACATTTTTAACTATTAATGAATCTGATGAAAAAAGTAATTTGTCTGGCATTTTTGATCGTGCTCTTGTATTCTGGAAAAAGTTGGAGTTGCACAAACTTCATTGCAGGTAAAAATGCCACCACAGACGGGTCGGTCATAGTAACCTACGCCGCCGATTCCCATACCCTTTTTGGAGAACTCTATCGTTTCCCTGCAGCAGAATGGCCAAAAGGCAGCTGGCTGGAAATAAAGGAATGGGATACCGGCAAACCCTTGGGACGCATCCCTCAGGTTGCCAAAACATACTCTGTAATAGGAAATACGAACGAATATCAGGTAACCATCGGTGAAACTACTTATGGTGGCAGAGAAGAGTTGGTAGATACCACCGCTATCATGGATTACGGAAGCCTCATCTATATTGCCCTTCAACGTTCAAAATCTGCCCGCGGAGCCATTCGAGTGATGACCGATCTGGTAGAAAAATACGGCTATTGCAGTGAAGGCGAATCCTTTTCTATAGCCGATGCCAACGAAGCCTGGATTCTGGAAATGATCGGTAAAAGTCCGGACTACAAAGGAGCAGTCTGGGTAGCCGTCCGCATTCCGGATGATTGCGTTTCCGCACACGCCAACCAGGCACGTATTCGTCAGTTTCCACTGGATGACCCTGCCAATTGTGTCTATTCAAACGACGTTATTTCTTTTGCCCGCATGAAAGGCTACTTCAACGGCACCAACAAGGAATTTAGTTTTGCAGAAGCTTATGCTCCGCTCAACTTTAGCGAATTAAGAGCTTGCGAGTTGCGCGTCTGGAGTTTTTTCAATCATGTCAAATCAGGAATGGACGCTTATTTACCATACATAAAAGGTGAAACCAATAATGCCATGCCACTTTATATCAAGCCAGACCGCAAGCTGAGTGTACAGGATTTCAAAAATTTCATGCGCGATCATTTCGAGGGTACTGAATTTGATATGAACACCGACATCGGTGCCGGTCCATACCACGTGCCTTATCGCTGGCGTCCAATGGAATTCTCCGTAGATTCCGTGAAATATGTCAATGAACGTGCTGCTGCCACCCAACAGACCGGATTCAGTTTTGTTTCCCAGATGCGCAGTTGGTTGCCAAACCCCATCGGAGGCATTTTTTGGTTTGGTGTAGATGATGCCAACACCTGCGTTTATGTGCCGATGTATTGCGGTATCACTGAAGTACCGGAATGTTTCAGAGTTGGGAACGGTGATATGCTGACCTTTTCCTGGACCTCCGCTTTCTGGATAAACAATTGGGTAGCCAATATGTGTTACAGCAAGTACAACTACATGATCAAGGACATCCGCCCCGTGCAGGACAGCCTGGAATATAAGTTCAACAACGAAGTGCTTGAAATGGACATCAAAGCCAGAGACCTCTATGCAACAGATACAGTAGCAGCTCTGAAAATGATTTCCGGCTATTCGTGCAACCAGGCCGAACAAACCACTCAATGCTGGAAAAAATTGGGTGAACGCTTGATGGTAAAATACATGGATGGAAACGTCAAGGTAGAAGAAAATGGTCGGTTCAAACGGAACAAATGGGGTACGGCAGTCTATCCAGATCAACCCGGCTACGATGAAAAATACTATCGCAACATCGTCAAAGAAACCGGAGATAAACTGAAAGTGACGAAAACCATACATGATAAAAAATAAAAAAACATGGACGAACAATTAATTCAGACTGTGACCGAAAAAGCCAAAATCTGGCTTGGAAATGAATACGACGCAGAAACCCGCGCCGCCGTACAGGCAATGCTGGACAATACGGACAAAACCGAACTGATTGAATGCTTTTACCGCGACCTGGAATTTGGAACAGGTGGATTGCGCGGAATCATGGGTGCAGGTACCAACCGGATGAATATCTATACGGTAGGTGCAGCCACGCAAGGATTGAGCAATTACCTGAATAAAAGCTTTTCCGAATTGCCACAGATTGCTGTATCCATCGGTTACGACTGTCGCAACAACAGTCGCAAGTTCGCTGATATTTCTGCCGACATTTTTTCAGCTAACGGCATCAAAGTCTATCTATTCGAAGACCTCCGCCCCACCCCTGAAATGTCTTTTGCCATCCGTAAACTCGGATGCCAGAGCGGCATCATCCTGACTGCTTCCCACAATCCAAAAGAATACAACGGATACAAGGCTTATTGGAACGATGGTGGACAAATTATCTCCCCGGACGACACCAACATCATTGACGAGGTTAGCCTCGTTAAAACGACGGATATCAAGTTTACCGGAAACAAAGATCTGATCCAAATCATAGGTAAAGAAATTGACGAGGCTTTTATCAGCCAACTCAAAACAATTTCCCTTTCACCAGATTCCATTAAGCGTCACAACGACCTGAAAATTGTTTACACGCCCATCCATGGTACCGGAGTGAAAATCATCCCCGCCTGTCTACGCGCTTTTGGTTTCACAAACATCATCCCTGTTCCTGAACAGAACGTGGTAGACGGCAATTTCCCAACCGTAGTTTCACCCAATCCCGAAGAACCCGCTGCCCTTTCCATGGCCATCGAAAAAGCCAAAGCGACTGACGCCGACATCGTCATGGCCTCAGACCCCGACGCAGACCGCATGGGTATTGCCATCAAAAACGACAAGGGTGAATGGATTCTGGTCAACGGCAATCAAACGGCCTTGATCTTTATTTACTACCTGATAACCCGCTGGAGAGAAACCGGCAAGCTGAAAGGCAAAGAATACATCGTCAAGACCATCGTCACAACGGAACTGATCAAAACCATAGCCGACAAAAACAACGTACAAATGTTTGACTGCTACACCGGCTTTAAATGGATTGCTGCTGTGATCCGTGAACAGGAAGACAAACTGCAATACATTGGCGGCGGTGAAGAAAGCTACGGTTTCCTGGCCGAAGACTTTGTCCGCGACAAGGATGCTGTTTCCTCGTGTGCTTTGATGGCTGAAATCGTAGCCTGGGCCAAAGACCAGGGCAAAACGCTTTATCAATTGCTCACCGACATTTACGTTGAATACGGTTTTTCCAGAGAAAAAGGCGTTTCTGTCGTGAAAAAAGGCAAATCTGGTGCAGAAGAAATTCAGCAAATGATGAAAGATTTCAGCGCCAATCCGCCCAAGGAAATTGCAGGTTCACCTGTGGTGCTGATCAAAAATTTCAATACGCTGGAGGCTGTTGAGCCTTTAACAGGTAAGAACTATGCCTTAGAAATGCCAACCACTTCCAATGTGCTGCAGTATTTTTCCGAAGATGGCAGTAAAGTTTCTATTCGTCCTTCAGGCACGGAGCCAAAGATCAAGTTTTACATTGAGGTTCGTGGTACCATGAACAATGGTGGGGATTATGACAAGGCGACGGAGGCTTCTGAAGTGAAGGTGAAGGAGGTTATGAAGTCGTTGGGGTTGTAAATATCCAGACAATTTAGTATTGGAAGGTCCTCTCAAAATCACTTTTGAGAGGACCTTTTTAATTTAATAATACATTATTTAGTTGTTTATATAACATAAATATCCTATTTTCGTGACGTATAAATTAATCTTAGGTCACCATGAAAAAACAGTTTTCCATTTTGTTGGTTTTGGCCTCCACCTGCTTCTTTTCCCTGAATGCCAAAGTTATCAAAAACCCAGTCTGCGACTTCCGATACTCCCGCTATGAAAATATCTCCGTAATCGAATTGACCCAAAAGGAAACAAGGGTGCATGTTCTCTGTACCAGCCCTGCAGGACAGAAAGTCAACTTTGTCAGCAAATTGTACATCCAGGATCCTATAAGTGGTAAAAAGTGGTACCCTACTGGCATTAAAGGTGCTGAGTTTGATACAGAAGTTACCATGCCAGCAGACGGAGACTCCACTTTTGTGTTGATCTTTCCACCTTTGGACGATGCAATCAAGAAAATTGATTACGTGAATACCGATGATGATAAGTTATACGGTCTATCGTTGGAAAAAGGCAGGGAATCGTTGGAAGTTATAAACACCGTTCCTTCGGAGGTGACCCGCTGGATTGACCAGGAACTGGCCAAAGCGAAAAACAAAACCTTATTGTCTGACGAAAATTTCTTTTGCAGGGATTCGGCCAGAATCGTTGGATACATCAAAGGCTACGATGTGAGGTCAGGAATTACTACGGGTGAACTTATTATTGAGAACGCAATAAGTCGTGAAAACATTTCTTATGTATTGGAAATCGAACCTGACGGCCGGTTTCATGGTACCATCCCACTCATATATCCGATCAAGTCCGGCATATTGCTAGGTAATCTTTTGATGAGCTATTACCTGGAACCGGGACAAACACTGGCCATGATTGTGGATTGGGAAGACATGTTGGTCACTTACAGAAAGGAAATTAGCCCAAAAATTAAAGCCATTGAATACAAAGGCCCAACAGCCGGAATTAGTTCTGAACTAAATAAATATGAGTTGAAAAAAATGGATTATGAACAGATGAAATCCAAATCAATCAATGCGTTTAAAACGGAAGAACTTTCAGTGATGAATGAAAACCTGAGTGATCTATCCAAGCTGGAACAAACAGGTACCTTTTTACCTAAAACAATTGATTTACTAAAAAACGAGGCCATAATCTCAAGTGCACATGAGTTGATGCAATACGGAGACCAAAAATCAACAAATAGTACCACCGGACAACGAATAAAGAATGCACTCCCATCCGACTACTACGATTTTTTAAAGGATGTTCCTCTGGATAATCCAAAATTAATGTCTTATGAGCAATACTACTATTTCGTCAATTACTTGAATAATCTACTTTTTTTAGTTCGAAGTGAGGATCAATCAAATTTAAGTTTCAACTTAAATTTTTATAAATATCTGCAGAAAGACAAAAAAGTCGTATTAACCAAGAAAGAAAACGAACTAAGAATATACGCTGAAACAGGGGAAATTCCAGGAAATGTTGATGATAAAAATATTCAAAAACAAGCATTGGATGCCAGTAGAATCAGTTTTTTTAAAAAATACGCGAAAGAATTCGAAGACTATCTAAACAATTGTCAGATCCTACAAAATAGATTTATGGTTGACGAATTTCTCACCGATTGGAAAGTTAAAGACTCTTTTTGGACCGACAGTCTGAAACTCAAACCCAACCTAACGTATGAAGCTGTAAAAATGCAATCAATATCGGTTATGCATATTTTTAATGATAAGATGGAAAAAGAAACAACCCGTTATTACCTCGATTCGTTAAGCAAAGACATCAAGCATCCATTCCTGATTGAAGAAATAAAAAGATACTTTGATGACTATTATAAAAAATTAGATAAAGGAACCTACACCTTAACCGAAGGAAAAGCCACAGAAATCTTAAAAAAAATCATAGACCCCTTCAAAGGCAAAATGCTATTTGTTGATTTTTGGTCTATCACCTGCGGCCCTTGCATTCAGGCAATTAATGATATGAAAAGCGTCAGAGATAAAAATCGGACAAATGAAAAGTTTGCCTTTATTTTTATTACCGATGAAGCAGGTTCACCAACCAAGGAATACGAACGATTTGTCAAAGATCAAAATATGGTCAATACCTATAGAATTAGCAATGCAGACTTCACTTATATCCAACAATTTTTTCGTTTCAATGCCGTACCACATTATATGCTAATCGATCCGAAAGGAAATATAATGGACGATGATTTTAATATGTTTAAAAGCAATGCTGAGCTGAAGAAGCTTTTAAAAGAAAATTGAAAAACTTCCCAAAATAGTTCACCCTCTGTAACAACTGTTACACATTTACGACTCCTATTCCTATTATATTTGTACGAAAATCAGATATAACACTCAGAAATATGAAACGTACCATCATCAAAATAGACGAAGAGCTCTGCAACGGTTGCGGAAATTGTGTAAAAGGTTGCCACGAAGGTGCCCTGCAGTTGATTAACGAGAAAGCGGTCATGGTCAGTGAACTCTATTGCGACGGTCTGGGCGCTTGCATTGGCGAGTGTCCTGTAGGCGCCATTGTACTGGAAGAGCGTGAAGCAGAACCGTACAGTGAAGTGGCCGTGATGGAACGAATTGCTCCCAAAGGAGAAAGCGTGATCCTCGCACATTTGAAACACCTGAAGGAACATGGTGAAAAAACGTTGATGAAAGAAGGCGTTGGATACCTGAGAAGCCACAACATTCAGGTTGATTTATCCAGTATTCACGGACAGGAAGAAAGACATGGCGGCGGATGTCCGGGTTCGGCGGCAAGATCTTGGGGGCCTGTAGAAAACCAAAAAGCACCCGTTTATGAAGCATGTCAGGTTCCGGGACCAGCCAAAAGTAACCGACCAGTTTTTGCACCTATTCAAAGTCAACCCTCTGAACTGCGCCAGTTCCCGGTACAATTGCACCTCATCAATCCTCAAGCACCCTACTTTCAGGGAGCCAATCTTCTGTTGGCAGCAGATTGTACAGCTTTTGCAGCCGGAGATTTTCACAGCCGATTCCTCAAAGGGAAAAAACTGGCCATTGCTTGTCCCAAACTGGATAGCAACATGGATAACTACAAGGAAAAATTGGTGTCAATGATTGACGATGCTCAGATAGAAACCCTGACCGTTCTGATTATGGAAGTGCCTTGCTGCGGAGGTCTTTTGGGCGTCGCTAAAGCCGCTCGAGACAGAGCCTCACGAAACATTCCGATCAAAGTCATTGTACTTTCCGTTCAAGGGGAAGTAAAAAGTGAAGAATGGATTTAACAATCTCTACTTTACAACAAAAGACCAATCGAAAGTAATAGTCCAAGTATCAGCAAATTTCTGGATGTCTGACCAATCAGGACATTCAGTTCTTTGCCATGATCGATGGATACCATCTTTTTCCAAGTCATAATATGTGGAATCAGGTATAGGAATGGCAAAAGGACTGCCCAAATGGATTCCCGGATAAAAAAGAGGCACAAAAGACAAGCTAGAATGCCATTAAAGAAATAGCCCCATTTCCCGAAGCCTTTTCCAAATAGAACGATGGTGGTCCGCTTGTTGCTTTTCTTATCGGTTTCCCTATCCCGGAAGTTGTTGATAAAAAGAATATTGACGGCACCTAAACCTACAACAGCACCGGCCACGAATGCCAGAACGGGAAAGCTCTGAGCTTGCAAGTAAAAAGTAAAGACCACAGCTACGAAACCAAAGAATATCAGCACAAAGACATCGCCCAAACCGTGATAGGCCAAGGGCCATGGGCCTGCAGTATAGGCGACCAACGAAACTACACACACTGCACCTACCAGTATCATCAACCAGCCACCAAAATAAATCAAACCCAGTCCGAAGGCACAAGCCAGTGCTATCACTACTAAAGTTCCGTAAAGCATATTTTTAGGGTCTATCCAGCCCGAAGCCACAGCACGTGCAGGGCCAAGACGGTTTTCATCGTCGGTTCCCTTTTTGTAATCAAAATAATCGTTGCTGAAATTGGAGGCTATTTGTGCCAACAAGGCAAAGACGAGACATAGTAAGGCCGGAACAAGCTTGAAATGGCCAAAGTGAGCAGCCAGGCTTGAGGCCACCAAAACGGGTACGGAACCTGCTGCCAGGGTCTTTGGACGGGTTGCCAGCAACCAGGCTTTCGGTGAATTTTTAGTTACAACGTGCATGAGGAATGTTTTGATTGCAAAAGTAAAGTGTTTTTTTATATTTGCTCTATTTGTAAAACCTAAATACACGCGATTATGGAAGAATTGACCCTTATCACCCCGACAACTTTGTCTTTATTGGCTCTTTCAAAAATTATTTCGGCTGCGGTTTTACCGGTAATAGCAAAGTGCAATTTGTTTTGCACCATTTTGTAAAACAGTTCGATTTGAGTTTACACGGTAGCCAACCGCAATGATGGCATCAAGATTATAATAAGATGTTTTATAATTCTTATCATCACTGGCGTATCAGTCAAATCTCTTATCAACGATACCTAACCAATTCATCCTTTGTTCCTGTCATTTTAACTTTATTCCTTCTTTGCTTATATTCGAGTATAACGGAGTCAATTTATGACGAGCCTGCCAATCACGTTTAGTATAAATCAAAGGAGATATAACCTCGCCAGTTTCTAATTCGACATCATAGAGATTGTTTATCAATCTGGTTTCATTATCAAAAGAAAGTTGATCCGTGTTGAGCAAAATTAAAAAATCCCAGTCCGAACTTTTCTTAGCGGTACCGTGGGCTCGCGAACCATAAAGATAAAGCTCAGAATCAGGTTCTGTTTGATTATATCAACAATCCTCTGTATTATGAGGTCACGTCGTTTCATATCACGAATATATAATTAAAAAAACAAAATACTGTTGAGGAACGGGTTTTTTGCTTGTTGCTAACGGAAGGCCAGGGCGCGCCTGCCGAAGTGGGTGTGGTTTGGGTATTGTTAGTGGCCGTTTTTGCTATAAAGTCAAATATCCTTTACAAATCTTTTAGTAATACATCACTTGTATTTCCATGTGAACTACGAGGTAATAATATTGTTGTATCTGTCAAAGTGAAATTTGTATGTTTAAAATCAAAAATCCATGGAGAATTCTTTAATGTGTATTCTGTATTCTCAATGAAGATCGATATTCCAAAAATATGCATATTATTATACCAAAATAAATTACTGCCATAAATGGTATCCGATTGGTGTTGACTATCTACCAAAAAACGTTTCACACTTCCTGTTTCATAATTATCAATATAGGTAAGGATGTCAAGGATTTTGCTGCTGTTATTGATAATTTTAAAACTTAACGTACCTGGATATACCCGAATTTGTTTGGTCTTTTTGAATCCGTTAATCGACAGTATTGCCACATACTCACCACTTTTTTCATATTTATGAGAAACTCTATGTCCCCCTTTTATAATATATCCATCGCCAAAATCCCAAGAATAGGCATTACCTCCCAAAGAATCTATCGCAACAAAATCAAGTGTTTCCGTCAAATATGAGAGCTCAGCATTGACTGTGAAATCGGCTGTTTGTACATCCGATCCTTCAAGTGAATTATCACATGCGTTGAAAATCATAAGGCTAAAAGGCAATAATAGAAGGGATAGAATACTTATTTTATTTTGCATTTTTTTTATATTTAATTGTAAATAAACGATGAAATGACGACTTTAAAATGGACACTAACACCTGTGCCATAAGTTAATCATAATCATTGACAGACAGCACTTTATCAACTGCGTTTAATTGATTTTTATAACTGGGATGCGTTTATACACTAAAGAGATGCAACCGCATTGGGATTAAATTGCCATTATAAAAGCCACAAACACTTTCTGTTTCGTATTTTTGCCTTATGGTTTGATATCGTTGTTTTAACATGGTTTGCAGAGGTTTAGTCTGTAAAATCAGTTTACTCAATTGAAGATTAAATCAATATCGAGTGTCTTTTCAGCATCCAAGTTACAAATTATTTGATTATTGTATGATTAAATATTTAAATATTCAATAAAATCTTCATATACTTGAAATCAAACAGAACAAGCATTTTTAATATGTAGAACAAATTTTCAGGAAACAAATGTGTATTTATCACTTAAAAACAAATAATAAAAATGCAAAAACAACCAAAAATTAAATACTTTTACTGATGATCACACTGTGTCATTTTTAATCTGTAATTCACTATATATAAGCATATTATATGATTTTAGCATTATTTACGCAAACTGCACTAACTTTAATTACCCCAACCTTTCTGTTTTCAGCCATCTCTTTGCTGATGCTGGCCTATACCAACCGTTTCCTCTCCTATTCCCAATTGGTCAGGACGCTCAAGGATAAGTACATGGAAAACCCGACAGCAGTGACAGCGGCACAAATCACGAACCTACGCAGGCGCCTAAAATTAACGCGCGCTATGCAGATGCTGGGGATTGGCAGCTTGTTTCTTTGCGTGGGCAGTATGTTTTTTATATACATCAATTTTCCAATAGTTGCTGCATACATTTTCGGGATGGCTTTGATCATGTTGATGCTTTCACTCGGCATATCTGTTCGAGAAATTCAAATATCCAGCCGTGCACTGGATCTTTACCTCAGTGACATGGAAAAACCACAAAAAAAATAAACTAATATATGACAGCAGAAAACTTCAGACAGGAACTCAAACACTTGTCCAACCCACAGAATGCTTTCCAACTTCAACGTTTTTTCAAAACCGGACCCGGTCAATACGGTGAAGGTGATATTTTTTGGGGCATTAAGGTGCCTTATACCCGTGAATTGGTGAAGAAATACAAAAAAATGTCCCTCAGCGAAATAGCTAAGCTCACCCCGGATCCGGTACATGAGGTACGGATGGCTGCCGGTTTTTTGTTGGTGGAATGTTTCAAACGCTCAGACGAAATCGGTAAGAAAGCGTGTTACGATTTTTACATTGAAAACGCTACTTATTACAACAACTGGGACCTGGTGGACATGACAAGTCACCACATTGTAGGTGGATGGCTATACGACAAGGAAAGAGCGCCATTGTATAAATTGGCAGCCAGCGACAATCTTTGGGAACAGCGCATATCCATTATTTCCACTTTTTACCTGATACGAAGGGATGATTTCAACGATGCATTGGCATTGGCCAAAATCTTATTGAACCACAAGCACGACCTCATTCACAAAGCGGTAGGTTGGATGCTCCGCGAAGTCGGTAACCGCAATCCATTGGCCGAAACAGAATTCCTGCTCGAAAACAGACGCTATCAGCAAATGCCCCGCACCATGCTCCGTTACGCCATCGAAAAATTCCCCGAAAAGCAAAGACTGGATTTCCTGAAAGGCAATATTTAAAAAACGTATTGAACCCGCTGCTTCTGAAGACAAGATGTTTCAATAGAGTGTTCAGTACAAGGCGCAGGGTACAAGCCACACCGGAGCGTACTTTTCGTACGTGAGGATTGGCTTTTATCCTGCAACGCAGTAATGGCCGCTGTATTGAGACATCGCTACTTAGTTCTTTCTACTTGCTTCACCCCTTTGACAGTCTTTATCCTCTTCAACAAAGACTTCAACTGACTCGTATCCCCCACCATCACCGTCAACTGCCCACGGAACAATCCATCCGTAGAATCAATGGTAATAGAACGCAAAGTCACTCCAGATTCCTTGGCAATCATGGATGTAATATTCGTCACGATGCCAATATCGTCGTTCCCAACCACTTGAAGCGTAATGGGATAACTGGAGCCATCGGCCTTTCCGGCCCATTTGGCCTTGACCATACGATAACCGAAACGTTCCATCATCTGAGGTGCATTGGGGCAATCATTGCGGTGAATTTTTATACCACCCATGGCTGAAATAAAGCCAAAAACGTCGTCTCCGTAAATAGGGCTGCAACATTTGGCCAGCTTGTAATCAATGCCTTTCAACTGTTGGTCTATGAGAAGCACATCTTCTTTGTTACTGCCTTTTTGAGCAGGCAGCGTATCCACCACGTATGTTTCTGCTGAACGGGTTTCCGTCGGTTCATTGGTCGTCTTTTCGGCACGTTCCATTTCCTGATACAGATCGATGACATGGTTGACTTCCAAACGTTCCGTACCTATTTCAGCAAAGAAATCGGTCACTGTTTTGAACTTCAGCTTCTTGATAACTTTCATCAACATGGATTCGTCGTACTCAATCTTGCGGTTTTTCATGCGACGACGCAAATTTTCCTTACCAAAGTCAGCTTGTTTTAGTTCGGCTTCCTTCAGGGTCTGGCGAATCTTGTTGCGGGCTTTGGAAG